>OLHG01001318.1_pt1 | contig 15484 bp, 13 predicted proteins | sample 1605971 | NCBI WGS metagenome assembly OLHG01 (sample SAMN03283289) | human gut metagenome | biome: human-associated habitat; material: feces | host: Homo sapiens | place: Peru | collected 2012 | reverse complement strand
GTACGGCGGAGGGCTGGCGTGACAGTGTGGCGCGGCTGGCTGGTGGCAATCCGTCAATGATGCTGGGTGTTGCCACGTCACTTGCAGCACCTTTGATTGGCCTTGTTGGTGCTGACGGGTTCGGGGTGCATCTTTTCGAGCAATCCACGGCAGGTAAGACCACAACGCAGAACATCGCATCAAGTTTATGGGGAGAGCCGGACGCTCAACGGCTGACATGGTACGGAACGGCGTTAGGTATTGCCAACGAGGCCGAGGCACACAATCACGGACTTCTGCCACTGGACGAGATAGGTCAGGCAGGCAATCCCCGTGATATTTACGTATCGGCCTACACGCTGTTTAACGGATTAGGGAAATTACAGGGGGCGAAGGATGGCGGTAACAGGGAGATCAAACACTGGCGCACGATGGCAATCAGTACCGGAGAGGTGGACGTTGAGACATTCCTCAAAACGGCGGGGATAAAGGTTAAGGTTGGGCAGCTTGTCCGTCTGCTTAACGTACCGATGGAGAAAGCCACACAATTTCACGAATACAGCACCGGTAAGGAACATGCGGACGCGTTAAAAGAAGCCTGGAAGGAAAATCACGGGGCAGCAGGTCGTGAGTGGGTCAGATGGCTGGCAGACCACCAGCAGGAGGCAAAGGATACGGTAAGGGAATGCCGCGAACGGTGGCGCAACCTGATACCGGAGAGCCACGGCGAGCAGGTGCACCGAGTGGGTGAACGTTTCGCCATACTGGAGGCCGCGCTTGTGCTTTCCGGTCATGTAACAGGCTGGGATGTCCAGGCGTGCCGTGATGCAGTTCAGCATGTTTTTAATGCCTGGGTAAAAGAATTTGGCACGGGCAACAAGGAACACAAACAGATTATTGAGCAGGCTGAGGCCTTTCTTGCTGCCTATGGCATGAGCAGGTTCGCCCCTGTCAATTATGACCCTGCCAGCCTGCCGATTTCAGAACTGTACGGCTACAGGGAAAGCGACGGACGTTATGACGAGCCGGTTTTGTTTTACGTGCTGCCGGAGCCGTTTAGCTCACATGTGGCGAATGGATTTAACAAGGATGCCGTTGCAAAAATACTTCACGAAGCCGGAATGCTGAAAAAACCGACCAGCGGGAAGGGGTGGCAAATCAGGACACCACGCCTGAAACACCTGAAAGGGGCACGCCTGAGAGTGTACGGCCTTTTACTGGCGCAGGACCACGATGCAGAAAGTGATTAATCTCGCGTGTAGGAGGTAAAAACAGGTCGTCCCAGTTGTCCCAGTCAGTAACAAGAAAAGGTAACTCATTGAATAATATATTTTTGATTATGAAAAAGTGGGACAACCATGGGACAACTTTATAGCATTTTGGGACGACTTTAAGCCATTTTGGGACGACCTGCCTTTTACCTGGCTGAACCGCAAAAAAAACAGGTCGTCCCAATTTACCCCCTGAGTTGTCCCAAAATTGCCGCAAGTCGTCCCACTCTGCGGAGTATGTTTCTAACAAAATCAACCGGTTAACCACTGGTGGGACAACCGGGACAACTGGGACGACCAGTTCTGTATATATATATACGAAAAATCGAGGTGTTTTATGTTTCTTGAAGCCATACCCAAAAGCATTTCTCCAGCTGTTCCAGGCTGGTGGGCAAGATTCAAAGATGACGATTGCGGCGAGTGGTGGAGTCCGATCGCTGCATGGTATCCGGCTAACAGCACAGTGGAACAGGTAACAACCATCAACGTTAAAACCGGAGAGCAGACAACATGACAGCACAGATAGCCGCTTACGGTCGGCTGGTGGACGAGCCGCAGGTAAAACAGACCAGCAAGGGAACACCGATGACGCTGGCGCGCATGGCGGTATCAGTACCGTGCCATAACGCAGATGACGGACAGGCGACGCTATGGCTTGCCGTAACTGCCTTTGGCAGACAGGCCGACGCACTGGCAAAACACAGCAAGGGCGACCTTGTGAGTGTTGCCGGAAACATGCAGATCAGCCAGTGGACAGGCCAGAACGGTGAAACACGGCAGGGCTGGCAGGTTATCGCAGACAGCGTAATCAGTGCGAAGACGGCGCGACCAGGTGGCAGCGGACGCAGAACCACAGGTCCACAGGGTAATCAGCCACCAGCGGGAGGCAATGACCCATTCTCTGACGATATTCCTTTCTGAGCAGCAGGAGCACAACATGAACCAGCAGATCACACAACAGACGCAGGCAGTACGCAAACCATCACGGCATATACCGTGGCAACACATGACAAAGCGGCAGCGAAAAAACCACCGACGGATTAACCGCCTGGCTGAATACTGGCCCGAACTGTTTAACAGTGACCTCATAAAGCCCGTTAAGTTGGGCGTAATACACGACATGTTACAGGACGCTAAGGAGCGGAAATTACCGACTGGTCACGGCGTATTACGTGGTGCGTTAATATCGTATATCCACACAACCAGATATCTGAATGCTGTTATCGCTGGTGACGCGCGGTATGACCTGAACGGGCTGCCTTGCGGTAAAGTCACGGAAGAAGAGAAATCACTGGCCTGTAAACTACTGAAACGGAGACTGGCGCAAATAATGCAGCAAAACAGCCAGCAGCAAACAACCGGAGACGATGGTAATGATAGCTGACAGCGTGGCGCAAAAACTTGAAGAGCGAGGTTTGTGGCGACGTGCTGCTACCCGATGGGGTGACGTGCTGCTTAACGCCGAAACAGACAGGGAGCGCGAAGAAGCGGCAGAACGTCGGGCGATATGTATCAGAAAATCCCGTCTGCCACCGGAACCAGTGGAAACATTCGGCGGTTTAAGCAAGGCAGCAAGCAGGACACTGAAAGAGATGGGGATTAATGCGCAGGCCGAAGTGTGGCGAAACTACAACGCAGGTGATGAAAATGACGGTTTACCGTTAATGTGATGCGTGCCTCAGCCTTGTATTGATTCAATCATAACGGGGCGCTATTATCCGCACCGAAGGGCCGTTGATGGTGTTCTCCGCAGGCAATTGGAGCCTCGCCGAATGAAGCCAGTCAACGGCTTTTCAACACTCATTTTGATGCGTGCCTATCCCATACATCGGAACGAGTGAATGGCGAAAGCATTACGGTGATTTCGTCAGACCGCGATAAGAATGTTCCCCTTTGGGCAATTGGAGCCCTCTGTGCAGAAGGTTATCGCGGTCAGGCAGTGGTAAGAACGCGCCTCTTTGAGCAATTGGAGCTCTCTGTAAAGCGGGTTATCACAGCCAGTCGTAACGGGTGCTCATCTCTGGGCAACTGGAGCCCTCTGTACAGAGACCCGTTACGGCGCACCTTCCATCACGGCAAAATGCTATCCCTTTCACAGCTCCTTAGAAGCCCCACCGATGGGGTGAAAAAGTCCTGAAAAAATGCGCAAAAAAAGTGCGCAAATCGATCACAAAAACGATCATGGCTGACCAGCGGCACAAACCCAGCAATGACGCGGCCTACATGGGGAAGGACCACCGGCAAAGTGCGCAAAAAATTCAAAAAAATGCGCAAAACGAAACCGATACGCGATGATCGATTTTTACGCCAGAACTGACCAGAGCAAAAGGGCTGATTTACGCCCCTGTATTTTGAGTCCCGCGCAAAAATGGACGTTCTTTTACAGAGTAGGAACGGGAGTAAGGGTTAACATTCCTGGCATAGCTGCAACTCATTGATTAAACTTAATTATAACGATTCGTTAGAATTAGGTTTTGGCTATCGCCCGCGCGGAATAATCCTTGCGGGACAAGCCGACGTGTTCCGCTTGATTATGCGGAGCAATATCCCTTCCGCTGTGCAGCTTCAGGACTGGCTATGTGGAGAAGCTCTGCCAGCCCGTACCGGATTACCGTACAGTGAGCGCCATCGCCACCAATACGCACATCAAAACGAGGCTCACGGACTTTCACACGCTCCAGCAACTTATCACGAACCATAGCGTTTAGCGTCCTTCTTGTTGCCTCTATGTGATATCGCTGATATTCGGAACCATAGAGCAGCACTGTAACACCACGAACATCAAAAGGTGGATCTCCAGCCTCCACCCGCACCCAATCGCGATACTCAGGTTTGTAGAGTTCAAGGATCTGTTTTTTGTGCCTGGTCATTCTCATGCGTGCAACTCCTTATTGTGGGACAGTACTGTCATACAATAAGCTATACGGAAAATTATCAAAAGAACAGAAACCAACCATTCAGATTTAACCGGTATCAATGGGATTATGCTTATGGTGCATGATGACAAAGCGGAAGAACTGGAAGCTAAAGGTTTATGGCGACGGCAGAATAGCCACAACACAGAAAAACCACGAATCTGGGGTTTTACTGGCGCTGTGTACACGAATGAAAAATGCTTCATGTCGGTGGATGGTGTGCGGAACATCCCCGAATTGTGGGGATGTAATCAGGTGAAAAATTTTTTTCACCTGCTACTAACCCGCTTTCCTTTGCAAAACAGCCAACGGCTGAGGCCGGAGCTATAAAAATAGCTTTGGGTACAGTCCTCAGTTTTGAGGGATGTTAACCAACTGAATAATAAGCAAACCTCAAAATTGAGTTTTGTATCTGCCTGAGTTATTTCTGTGCTAACTTGCTGATATTCCCGATAACGCAAAATTGCGTTGGCTGGCAGAGTGCAAATTTGCACGATGGCCTAACCCATTGATTATTTCGAAAACCTGCAATGCAGGAAATGGGGGAAGTAAGCCTAACACATTGATATTTTCGAAAACCCCCATTGGGGGGTATCGGGCAAGTAAGCCTAACTCATTGATTCTTTCGGAAACCTCAATTTGAGGAAGCCGGAAGATAAAAACCTGTCAAAACCTGATAAAACCTGATATGCAAAACGTTATCAGCACGGCTATTGATTTATTTGGCCCCTGTAACTGCTCCCAAAATGGTAGGGATCTGAAATCCTCCCCATATCCCCACGGTTGCCCGTTAAGTGCAAGCGTACAGGCACGATCTCGTTAATCAGCTACCAGCGCTCACGCTCAAACATCCGCAGCAATGGGGATAAATCGAGTTCTGTCGCAATGTACGCTATCAGGGAGGTCATTCACCGGAAAACGTCATACAGGCTTACAGGCGGCTTAAAATTCGATTGAGGGCGGGGATCGGGAGGCCTACGAAAATTTCGTAACCCCCTACACAAAAAGTGCAGGTCACTACCCGAAAAGTGTAGTGCCATTGCCGGAGAGCAGTCACCTGTTAACATTTGTTAGCATACAGTCGCCCCCGCCTGTTCAGATCGATACTTAATCATCGGATTCAGACAACCTTCCGTTATGGGGATACCCATATCGGGAAATCATCCACCAGCTTCACGGGAATAGCCGGAAAATCATCACTGATAATTACTGAGCATTTACCGGAATCAGTCATCAAGCGTCATATTAATGTGTATAGAAATGTGTATAGGTTGAATTTCATAAACTCAACAATGCTAGTGATGACTGGTGTTGCGGCTTGTTGTATTGTTCCCTTCGCCGCTCCAATTTATCTTCACCTCATCAACCTGCCATTTTTGTTGTATCTGATTTTCTATATTATCTTAATTCAAGCGCTTCAGACTTTTCGCAATCGCCGTAATACTTCCCCATTTTTTTTGTAAATAAAAAGCGTTTACGCAATGCAATCCTTTTATAACAACCCAGGTAAAATACCTTATTTTCAAGTTGTTAAATAAGTGGTTATCTACGCTTTTAACAAACGATTGATGGAATATTTTATGAAAGGGAAATCTGCATTAACTCTTCTGCTCGCTGGTATATTTTCGTGCGGCACATGCCAGGCGACAGGGGCAGAAGTGACGAGTGAATCTGTATTTAACATTCTTAATTCCACGGGGGCAGCAACAGATAAAAGTTATTTATCGTTAAATCCAGATAAGTATCCTAATTATCGTCTTCTGATTCACTCAGCCAAATTACAAAATGAAATAAAGAGCCACTATACCAAAGACGAAATTCAAGGATTGCTAACATTAACAGAAAACACACGAAAGTTAACGTTGACGGAGAAACCCTGGGGAACGTTTATTCTTGCTTCTACTTTCGAAGATGACAAAACAGCGGCAGAAACCCACTATGATGCTGTCTGGCTGAGGGATAGTTTATGGGGCTATATGGCATTAGTATCAGACCAGGGAAATAGTGTAGCCGCAAAAAAGGTTCTGCTCACCCTGTGGGATTATATGTCTACGCCCGACCAGATTAAGCGGATGCAGGACATCATTAGCAACCCAAAACGACTGGATGGTATTCCCGGGCAAATGAATGCTGTGCATATCCGATTTGACAGCAACTCCCCCGTGATGGCAGATGTGCAGGAAGAAGGCAAGCCGCAGCTGTGGAACCATAAACAAAATGATGCGTTAGGTCTTTATCTTGATCTCCTTATACAAGCAATCAATACTGGTACTATTAACGCTGAAGATTGGCAAAAAGGTGACCGACTAAAATCGGTTGCGCTGCTGATTGCTTATCTGGATAAAGCCAATTTCTATGTTATGGAAGATTCCGGAGCGTGGGAGGAAGATGCCCGATTAAACACATCTTCCGTAGCACTGGTGACCTCTGGACTGGAACGTTTGTCAAACCTACTCTCGAAGAAAGACTCTGTTTTTGTCTCTGATTTACTACGCGAAGCTAAAGTCAATGAACTGGATGAAACTCTTTCAACAACGAGGTTGAACCACCTCATAGATAAAGGTTATGAAAGAATAACGTTACAGCTTGATTTAGGGGGAGAATCCCCAGGTTATCTGGAAAAAGATAAACATTACAGAGAAGCCGATGCGGCTTTACTTAATGTTATTTATCCTGCAAATCTTTCAAAGATAAACACCAGAAGAAAAGAGCAAGTTCTAAAAATAGTTAAAAAACTAGCAGGTCCGTATGGTATAAAAAGATACGAGAAGGATAATTATCAGTCGGCAAATTTTTGGTTCAATGATATTAAAACCGATACCGATCAAAATTCGCATGCAAAAAGAGAAAAGAGCTTCATTCCATCAACAGAAGCAGAATGGTTTTTTGACTCATGGTATGCAAAATCAGCAGCAATTGTTTATAAAGAATCAAGAAAAGAAGAGTATTTGAATGACTCAGTACAATTTATGAATAGATCATTGGCCCAAATAACAGGCGAGAATATGATTGGTGCAAATGGCAGGAGCGTACCAGAAATGGCACTTCCCGAAAGCTATAACTATATCCACAAGTCGGGAACTTTGCATGAAGCGCCAAGCCCTATCATTCCTCTAAATTGGTCGAAAGCTTCAATGACTCTCATGTTGAAAGAGATGTCCAACCTTATCAATGATGAGGGAATTAAATAGTTTTCATAATGAGGCGGTCCTGGATTAAAAGGACCGCTCAAAGAGAAATCGAAAGGGGAGGTAAAAGTGATCAATAAATTACTGTTAGCTTACCTGATAGGTCTGGTTGTGACATCGACTTTAATATTTATCTTCTCGGAAGAAAAAGTAACATATCGGTTGTTTGCTGCAATAATTACAGGTTTAACCTGGCCGCTTAGTCTCATTCCTTCCATTATAAGTCTCATGATTCGTAAATCCGACTAACAAGAAAATTATATGTTCGATTAAGAAAAATAGAATCGAACAAGAGAATAAAATATATGCGGGGAGTAACAAAACACTCGCAGTGTGTTAATGAAGAACTAACAAATATGATTTGTATTGAAAATAGTTACCAAACAAGTGTTATAAGAAATACGAGGTGTGTTTAAGTAAAACATATCAACAGTTACAAATCTGTATATGGACAGGATGACGTACTAGTGTAAGTGGCTGATAGCTATTCGCTCATAACAAAATCATTATTTTATAAATAGTAATCATCACTTTTTAATCATGTTTTTATAGCAAGTTTATGGAGAATGAGAATATGGAATAAGGAGATGAAACATGATTGAAGAAGGGCTGTTACTTCCAATGAATGTTTTGCTTCAAGGACAGAAGTTAACCCTACTGGACCCTGAAATGTGGTTCTTACGGGGAAATGAAAACAAGGATGTAACCCTTGTTATTACGATTGGTAATAACCATCAAAAATTAATGGTAGTGGAAGATATATTACTGCTCATTGACCGAAGCCAAATTGAGGTAACTGCAGGGAAAGTAATTTATCATCCACTTCGCATTGATATCCTGAGTAAATTATTAGCTTTTATAGATGAATCAACGGGGAGTGTGGAAAGGGAACATCATGAATTGTTTGCTGATGCCTTGCCCTTTGCATCAGAAGTTGTGCTATTCAGTAAAGTTGCAAGTGAAGCCTGGTTTTTAGCCACTTATCTGAGCAGCGATAATATTAATGAAATCCTGTTTCAGCATCTAAGAAAAACAGAATGCTATAAACTGGTTCGTTATTTATTATCGCAATCGCTCATACAGACTTCACTCTATGATCTTGGTGAGCTTTACGGCGTATCGTATTCACATTTTCGCCGTTTATGTAGTTATGCATTGGGTGGTAAAGTTAAAACGGAATTATGTGGCTGGAGAGTTGCCAGAGCCGTGTTGGAAATCATTGAAGGAAACAGTGATATGACAACTATTGCGCATAAATATGGTTACTCGTCCTCATCACACTTTTCAGCCGAAGTAAAAAGCCGGTTAGGAAAAACACCGAGAGAACTATGTAAAAAGTTATGAAAATAAAATTACGCATTACTATTATATTAATTTCAGTCTTATGCATTTTTAATGGATTATTGACTCCTGGTGCATATGCCGCAGCAGCGAATGGATACGTAGCAAATAAAGAAAATCTACGTAGTTTTTTTGAAACGGTTTCATCATATGCGGGTAAGCCTACAATAGTTAGTAAGCTTGCCATGAAGAAACAGATCAGCGGAAATTTTGATTTAACAGAACCCTATGCCTTGATTGAACGCCTGTCGGCACAGATGGGGCTTATTTGGTATGATGATGGCAAAGCTATTTATATCTATGACTCATCAGAGATGCGTAATGCATTGATTAATCTGAGAAAGGTATCGACGAATGAGTTTAATAATTTCTTAAAAAAATCGGGTCTGTATAACTCTCGTTATGAAATTAAAGGGGGCGGCAATGGTACTTTCTATGTATCGGGGCCACCGGTTTATGTTGACCTGGTCGTTAATGCTGCGAAATTAATGGAGCAAAACAGCGATGGCATTGAGATCGGTCGAAATAAAGTAGGAATAATTCATCTGGTCAACACATTCGTTAATGACCGGACTTATGAGTTACGTGGCGAAAAGATAGTTATTCCTGGCATGGCAAAAGTACTATCGACGTTGTTAAATAATAACATTAAGCAAAGCACAGGGGTGAACGTACTTTCTGAAATTTCAAGTCGTCAACAACTAAAAAATGTATCACGTATGCCTCCTTTTCCTGGTGCTGAAGAAGATGATGACCTACAAGTAGAGAAAATAATATCGACAGCAGGAGCGCCAGAGACTGACGATATACAAATTATTGCATATCCTGATACCAACAGTTTACTTGTTAAAGGAACAGTATCTCAGGTTGATTTTATCGAGAAGTTAGTAGCTACGCTTGATATTCCAAAGCGACACATTGAATTATCTTTATGGATAATAGATATTGATAAGACTGATCTAGAACAGCTAGGTGCTGACTGGTCGGGCACGATAAAAATTGGATCCAGCTTAAGTGCATCATTTAATAATTCAGGTTCAATTAGTACCCTTGATGGGACACAGTTTATTGCAACAATACAGGCACTTGCACAAAAAAGAAGAGCCGCCGTTGTTGCTCGTCCCGTCGTTTTAACACAGGAGAATATTCCTGCTATATTTGATAATAACCGTACATTCTATACTAAATTAGTCGGCGAGCGTACTGCAGAATTGGATGAAGTAACCTATGGTACGATGATTAGCGTGCTACCACGATTTGCTGCGCGAAATCAAATTGAATTACTCTTGAATATTGAAGATGGCAATGAAATAAATTCTGACAAGACCAATGTTGATGATCTGCCTCAGGTTGGTAGAACGCTTATAAGTACTATTGCACGCGTGCCCCAAGGGAAAAGTCTTTTGATTGGGGGATATACACGCGATACGAATACCTATGAAAGTCGCAAGATCCCAATATTAGGCAGCATTCCATTTATTGGTAAATTATTTGGTTATGAAGGAACAAATGCGAATAACATCGTTCGTGTCTTTCTTATTGAGCCAAGAGAGATCGATGAGCGCATGATGAATAATGCTAATGAGGCTGCGGTTGATGCCAGAGCGATTACACAGCAAATGGCAAAAAATAAAGAAATTAACGATGAATTACTGCAGAAATGGATAAAAACTTACCTGAATCGTGAAGTCGTCGGAGGATAGTGAAATGGCGATTCATGTAGAGCATGTCGGTGTATTAGAAAGAGCCAGGGAAGTTTCTCGCTTAGAGGACATTATCACAGAAGATAATGAAGATATTGAAGCTGAAATGCCTAAAATGGGGGATGATCCCGCAGGTAAAGAAGCTCGGTTCTTACAAGCTACTGACGAGATGTCAGCAGCGTTAACGCAGTTTATGAAGAAAAAAATCTACGAAGAACAACTGGCCAATTTTCTGGACGGAGAAGAATATGTCCTGGAAGACCAGCCAATAGAAAAAACCGACAAAGTTATGGAGGCGCTTAAGGCTGCAACTACCCATGACTATGAAGTGTATAGCTTTGCTAAAAAATTATTCCCAGATGAAAGCGATCTGGTAGTTGTGTTACGTGCAATTTTACGTAAAAAACAAATATCAGAAAATGTCCGGCTAAACGCTGAAGCATTACTTAGAAAAGTTAATCAAGAGACTACTAAAAAATTCATTAATAGCGGCATTAACTCGGCATTAAAAGCAAAGTTATTTGGCCAGGCGCTGTCATTAAATCCAAAATTACTAAGGGCGAGTTATCGGCAATTTTTAATGGCAGAAGACGATGCTGTAGATACTTATGTCGAATGGATTGGTAGTTATGGCTATCAAAATAGAATGTTGGTGACAAAATTTATCAAAGAGACGCTTTTCTCAGATATAAATGCACTTGATGCGAGTTGTTCATCATTGGAATTTGGTATGTTTCTCAATAAGTTGTCACAACTATTGTCTCTTCAATCGGCAGAGGCTTTATTTCTGAAAACTTTAATGAATAACCCAATAATTAAAAAATTTATAAGTGCAGAAGATTACTGGATATTTTTTCTGATATCGTTAATAAAATTTCCTGAGACTGCAGAGGAACTCCTGAACAATGCACTGGTGACCCTACCCGCAGATGCTAATTATAAAGACAAAACGTTACTCCTGAAGGCGATTTACAGTGGATGTACAAATCTTCCATTTTCACTTTTTATTAATAATGAACAATTATTAGAGATTAGGGAGTGTTGTAAACAGGCAATAAAAGTAACATTTGCAGCAGAGCTCTTTGATACACAAAACTGTAACAAAAAACAAAATAAAAAACCATGGAAGAAGGTGATGTTCAATGTTTAACAAAGTTTTGGTAGGGTTAAGGAGTCATCCAGAATTAATAATTCTTGGATTAATGGTGATGATTATCGCCATGCTCATAATTCCATTGCCCACCTATTTAATCGACTTTTTGATTGGGCTTAACTTAACATTGGCAATACTTGTATTTTTAGGATCATTCTATGTTGATAGGATCTTAAGCTTTTCTTCATTTCCATCAATCCTCCTTATCACAACGTTATTTCGTTTGGCGCTGGCGATCAGTACCAGTCGACTTATACTTCTTGAGGCGGATGCTGGAGAAATTATAACGAGTTTTGGTGAGTTCGTTATTGGAGATAGCCTGGTAGTTGGTTTTGTTATTTTCTCCATTGTTACTATTGTTCAGTTTATCGTGATTACTAAAGGTTCGGAACGTGTGGCTGAAGTTGCTGCCCGCTTTTCGCTTGACGGTATGCCAGGTAAACAAATGAGCATTGATGCCGATCTACGCGCTGGGATCATTGATGCAGATTTAGCAAAAGAACGTCGTAGCGTATTAGAACGAGAGAGTCAGCTGTATGGTTCCTTTGATGGTGCGATGAAATTTATCAAAGGTGATGCTATTGCAAACATTATTATTATCTTTGTTAATATTATCGGTGGGCTATCAGTAGGAGTAGGCCAAAATGGAATGGATTTCTCAACAGCGTTGACTGTCTACACAATTCTTACTGTCGGTGATGGTCTTGTTTCTCAAATTCCAGCTTTATTAATTGCTATTAGCGCAGGATTTATCGTTACGCGCGTAAATGGCGATAGTGATAATATGGGGCAAAATATAATGTCCCAGTTATTAAGTAATTCTTTTGTCATTGTTGTGACATGTGTCCTCGCGCTAAGTATTGGGTTGCTTCCAGGTTTTCCCCTTCTAGTGTTTTTATGTTTGGCAGTAATCTTAGGAATTTACTTTTACTTTAAATTCAAAAAGAAAGGGACTGAAGAAACGGTTGTTGAGGGAGATATTACCGTTGGGTTGGAACCCTATAATCAAGATGATGATATCTCATTAGGTATCATTAATAAACTTGATCAGGTTATTACCGAAACGGTACCCTTGGTCTTGATTATGAATAGTGTACAGGCTAAAAAATACACTGAAATCAATCTTGCTGATAGGATTCGTAGTCAGTTTTTTATTGAATATGGTATCCGCATTCCCGGTATTGTCATTCGTGAGGGGGAAGGTCTTAATGATGAAGATGTCATATTAATGCTAAATGAAGTCAGAGCTTCGCAATTTAAAATTTATCATGATCTTGTCTTGTTGGTTGAATATTCAGATGAAGTGGTTTCGACTTTGATCAAGAAACCTGTCATTGTAAATAGTAATGGTGAACAATATTATTGGGTTACGAAAAGTGATGCTCAAAAATTAACAAAAATTGGCTGTTATACTCGCACGGCCATGGATGAAATGTATAATCATTTATCTGTCTGTCTGGCTCATAATATTAATGAGTACTTTGGTATACAAGAAACAAAATATATTCTTGATCAATTAGAGATGAAGTATCCTGATCTATTAAAAGAAATATTAAGATATATAACCGTGCAGCGCATTTCAGAGGTAATTCAGCGTCTGATCCAGGAGCGAATTTCAGTGCGCAATATGCGGTTAGTTATGGAGGCCTTAGCATTATGGAGCCCACGAGAGAAAGATATAATCACACTCGTCGAGCATGTACGAGGTGCATTAGGTCGCTACATTTGCCATAAGTTTTCATATTCTGGAGAAATTAAAGCAATTGTGATTTCGCCTGAAATAGAGGACAGAATCAGAGATGGTGTCAGGCCTACCGCTGGCGGTACTTTTCTTAATCTCGATGCATCCGAAGCTGAGATGATTCTGGATAATTTTAAACTGGCACTTTCTGGAATCAATATTCCTATTAAAGACATTATTTTACTGGGATCTGTGGATATTCGTCGTTTTATCAAAAAACTTATTGAATCTAGTTATCGAGACCTCGAAGTACTTTCGTATGGGGAACTAACGGAAAATGTTCCCGTTAATATTCTGAAAACTATTTAGGATAATGTCTTGCGATATGGAGCATGCCGGTATGAAAAAATTAAAATTATTAAATAAATACAGCTACTTACATAGCATAAACGGCTCTCTGATTGAAGCAGAACTTGACGACGTTTCAGTGGGTGAAGTATGCGAAATTTATGCGAGCTGGCAAGCAAATGAACGTATAGCCAGGGCTCAGGTCGTTGGCTTTCGCAATGGAAAGACATTATTAAACCTTATAGGCAGCTCAGTGGGGCTTACACGTACTGCAGTTTTGAAACCAACGGGAGAGCAGTTAACCATACAGATCAGTGATGCCTTTCTTGGTTCGGTTTTGAATGCCTCTGGTCAAATTATGGAAAGGTTTGTCCCGGACACTCCAGGCGATAGAGGAAATTTACGCCTGATTGATGAACTGCCACCGTCGTATCAGGAACGTCGAGTTATTAATACACCACTAGAGACACGCATAAGAGTCATTGATGGCGTACTGACATGTGGCATTGGTCAACGTGTTGGGATTTTCGCATCGGCTGGCTGTGGCAAAACGGTTTTAATGCATATGCTCGTAAACAATACTGAAGCTGATGTGTTTGTTATTGGCTTGATTGGCGAACGTGGCAGGGAAGTTACGGAATGCGCGGAATCGCTGAAACAATCAGTAAATGCAGCGAAATGCGTATTGGTATATGCCACCTCTGATTTTTCGTCAGTAGACCGGTGTAATGCCGCCCTGATGGCGACAACCGTGGCAGAGTATTTTAGAGATCGAGGAAAGAGAGTTGTACTTTTTATCGACTCAATGACGCGGTATGCACGAGCACTACGTGATATGAAACTGGCAGCGGGTGAACCACCTGCCAGACGTGGTTATCCTGCTTCTGTTTTTGACAGTTTGCCTCGCTTACTGGAGAGGCCGGGACCAACACTAAAAGGAAGTATCACCGCGTTTTATACCGTGTTAACCGAGGGTGACGATCAGCAGGATCCGATCGCCGACTCCGCGCGCGCCATTCTCGATGGCCATATCGTCCTGTCGCGACGGCTGGCCGAGGCCGGTCACTACCCGGCAATTGATATTGAAGCCTCCATCAGCCGTGCGATGACCGCGCTGATTAGCGAGCAACACTACGCGCGGGTGCGCAATTTTAAACAGCTGCTCTCCAGTTTTCAGCGTAACCGCGATCTGATTAGCGTCGGCGCGTACGCCAAAGGTAGCGATCCGATGCTGGACAAAGCCATCACGCTCTGGCCGCACCTGGAAGCATTTTTACAGCAAGGCATTCTTGAAAAAGCAGACTGGGAATCATCAATCCAGGCGCTGGAATTGATTTTCCCAACGTCATAGTGAAGCAAGAGGATCACCAATATGGCGCAGCACGGTGCATTAGCAACGCTCAAAGAACTGGCAGAAACCGATGTCGATAACGCCGCCCTGGTGTTGGGCGAGATGCGACGCGGCTGCCAGCAGGCGGAAGAACAACTCAAAATGTTGATGGACTATCAGCTTGAATACCAGAACAGCCTGAATAATGACATGACGCAGGGGATTGCGAGCCTGCGCTGGCAAAACTACCAGCAGTTCATTCAGACGCTGGAGAAAGCGATTGACCAGCACCGTCAACAGCTTATCCAGTGGAACAACAAAGTCGAACAGGCGCTGAACTTCTGGCGTGAGAAAAAACAGCGTTTGCAGGCATGGCAAACGTTACAAGACCGGCAGGCCTCTGCGGAGCTGCTGGCGGAAAACCGTCTGGATCAGAAGAAGATGGATGAATTTGCCCAGCGTGCAACCATGAGGAAACCAGAATGATCACTCTGCCTAACCTGGCCATCAGCGATACAAGCCTCGCGACGGCCGATACCGCAGCCAAAACCACAGGCGGCGCCGAGGATTTTCTG
>OLHG01001313.1_pt1 | contig 15546 bp, 18 predicted proteins | sample 1605971 | NCBI WGS metagenome assembly OLHG01 (sample SAMN03283289) | human gut metagenome | biome: human-associated habitat; material: feces | host: Homo sapiens | place: Peru | collected 2012 | reverse complement strand
TCTTTTATGCTCCGCAATATTTAGCTTTATCTTTAGGATATTTTGAAGATGAAGGATTAGACATTGATTTAGTACTTGCTAGTGGTGCTGATGCGGTTATGGCAGCAGTGTTATCAGGAGATGCAGAGATAGGATTTTCTGGTACAGAAGCAACTATTTATGTATATAATGGTGGTGAGAAAGATTATGTAATGACTTTTGCCGGTCTTACTCAGAAAGATGGTAGTTTCTTAGTATCTAGAGAAAAGATTGGTAATTTTACTGTCGATATGTTAAAAGATAAGTATATTATCGGCGGACGTAAGGGGTTTCTTGTTAAATGTGATAGTATATAGTTATGTTTTTATCTTTATCAATTGTTAGATAATTAATAATACTACTTAACATATTTTTATTTATATCCTTTAAGTTAATAAAATTATCGATAACAGTGTCATAGTCATACTTTTGATTATTAATAATATTTAGTTTCTTTAGTAATTTAGTTTCTTTATCCACAAGTGTGTTGATATTATTAGTTATTTCCTTAGTGTATTCTATATATTCTTGGGTGGTTATTATATTATCTAGTTTATCATAATAGAGTTGTTTCTTTTTTGATAGTAAGTTGTTTTTATCTAGTTTTATAGAATTTAGACTAGTGGTTAGTGCAGTTTTTATTTTTTTGTTAGTGCTAGTTTGTAAGATTTCTTTTAAGTAGACTTTATTTATGTTAGATTTTAAATATTTGCTTATTTCTTTTAGGATAACTTGTTCTAATAAATTATAATTAATAGTATGAGGAGTGCATAGTTTGTACTTACTGTATTTTCGGTAGTATGCGCAACTTGTATAACTATTATTACCTATTTTAGATATTGTTATTTGGTGCTGACATTCATAGCACTTGATAAAACCTTTGAGTAAATAGTTAGATGATTTAGATTGGAGATTTTTATTTTTAGATAAGTTATTATTTACAATATTAAATATTTGCTTGTCAATGATTGGTAAATGAGAGTTTTGAGTAATAATCCAATTTTCTTTGGGAGTTTTTATTTCTTTTTTTATTTTATAATTTATTTTCTTTCTTATTCCTTGGTATAATGATCCTGTATATGTGGGGTTAGTTAAAATATCTTTAATGGTCTTGCTACTCCATATGCCGGTAGAGTGTCTATGTAAATTAGCATATACACTAGGAGTTGGAATGTTTTTAGAAGTTAATATATTGGCAATTTGACTCGGGCCATAACCAAGATAAGCTAAATTAAATATTTGTTTTACTATTTGTGATGAATTATCATCAATTACTAGTTTATAACGATTATTAGGATCTAGTTTATAGCCGTATACGGCTTTCCAACCTAAAAATAAGCCTTGCTCTTTTTTTATCCGAAGACTTCTTCTTACTTTTTTGGAAGTATCTTTAGCATATTGATCATTAAAGACAGCTTTAAAGGGGGCAATGTCATTACTAGTACTGTCATAAAAAGTGTCAATGTCATCTAATATAGCGATATATCTTATATTATGCATTGGAAAATATTTTTCAAGATACTCCCCTGTTTTAATATAGTCTCTTCCTAATCTAGAATAGTCCTTTGTTATAATGCAATTAACTTTACCTTCTTCAATATCGTTAATTAATTTTTTAAAAGATGGTCTATCAAAGTTTGTACCAGAATAACCGTCATCAATATATTCTTGATATATTTGGTAATTGATATCTAACTTTTCAAGATAATTTAAAATAATACTTCTTTGGTTAGAGATACTTTCACTTTCTTCTTTATCTTTATTATCGCTATGAGATAGTCTGATATAGATACCTATTTTATATATCATTATCTAGTCCATAATATTTATTAAAGTATTCTACTAAGTAATAAGATAATAGTTTGTTAATGTCAATATTTGATTCAGGATGGATATTTATAATATTCATAGTATCACCTAGTTTAATATATGAATAAAAAAAATAGATTATCACGAGCGATAACCTATTTATCTAAATCATTAAATAATTCTTTTATATCAATATCTAGAACTTCAGCAAACTTCCATACTGTCCCTAAACTAAATGTTTGATGATAATTGGGACTTTCGATATTCATAATAAATCCATCACTATATGAACACTTCTCAGCAAATTCTGATTGTGTTAACTTTTTAAGTTTTCTTTGTTTCTTTAAATTTTGTGATACTAAATAGTATACATAGTTTTCATCTTTCTTATCCATATATTAGTACACTTCCCTCTACTAATATTTTCTCACTAAAGTTAATTTTTATTCTTCACTTGTTCGTTGAGATTTGGTATAATATAATTATAATTCTTAAATTGATTAGTGGTGAAAAGGCATGATTAAAGAAAATAAGGTTAATGAAGGTGAATTGGTACTATATAGTACAGTCTTGAGTATTTATAACTATTATAATAAAAGTTTTACTAAAGAAATTAATGATAATATTCTTTTACTTTTAGATAGTTTAGAGAAAAATAGATGGGATAATAGTGAAGCTGATATTGATAAAATAGAATTAATTGAAAAAATTACTTATCAAGATTAATTATTTTTTTATATAATTCTATTTCTTTTTGGTTGTTATCTTTAAATAGTTTAATAAATTTAGTTTTTAGGGCTTGATAGTATTCGGTTAATAATAGTAAGTCTTTTTTATTTAATTGGTTTTCTTTAAGCATTTGTCTTATTACTAGGAGTTCTAATAAAGTGTTAGATAATTCTTCATTAATATTAAATCTTATGTCTTCTATTTTCATTATTTCCTTTCCTATATATTATCACTTTATACTAGAAGGGGTGGTATGCCCGAGATGACATTAGAATGGGGTATTAAGCAAGCCGGGTTAGATCCTAAGACGGATATGACAGTTGATACTTCTATTGCTTTTGCTGCTATGCAGGGAGCTTTCGTTGGAGGAACAGGTGATTTTGTAACACTATTTGATGATAGTGATATAGTATGAAAGTGCAATATATATAATTCTATCTTCTTATCTATTTAATTATATAATTAATGATTTCTAATAGTCAACATAATTAATCTATAGATAACTAGTATAGTTTACTTGGTAAGTTATGTTATATCTTTTAGTAGATATACTGTCATAGCCTCTTTTAAATATAAACTCTTTTTGATATGGTTTTGGTAAATTATTTATTTTAATATCTAAGATTATTTGGTTATTGTTAGAAGATACATTAATACTATCTATTACTTTTATTAGAGTGTTTATAATAGTGCTTTCTAAAATATTATTAATACTATTAGTTATTTTGATAGTATCTATTTCTTCGTTAGTAGACTTATAGATAGTTAGTAATTCTTTAATTATATCTTGAGTGTTAATATTTAAGATGTTAGTAATATAACTTATGATGGTATTTAATTCGTTTTCTCTCATAATTGGGTTATTGCATTTATTATGAATATGACTAGAACAAACCCACGATACTGTTTTATTTTTTAGATAGATTCGACGATAGTATGTTTTGTGGCAAGAAGAACAATATATTTTTTGACTATAGGTATATTTTTGAGGAGTATTACTACTCTTTTTTCGTAATTTGAGACGTTTATTGGCTAGATTCCATGTTTCTTCACTTACTATGGGAGGAATTTTAATATTATCTTTATATATGTACCAAGATGATGGGTCAAGGTATTTTATTTTTTTAGTCATATAGTCCGCTACTTCTTTTTTATGACCACAATAATAACCTTTATATTTTGGATTAGTAATAATTCTTGAGACTGTAGTGGTAGTCCACTTTTTTGGGGTATTAGAATCATTATTTAATATTTGACTTATTTTTGTCAGAGATAATTTATTTTGGGTGTACATTTTGAATACATTTTGAATAACTGTGGCTTCTTCAGGGACAATTTCTAGATTCTTAGTAGTCATATTTTTCTTATAACCATATAAGTTATTGGCTCCTAGAACCTCTCCCCTTTTTATGGCTCGACTCATACCAAATTTTATTCTTTCGGATAATCTTCTTACTTCATCTTGGGCAAGACTGGCCATTATTGTTAGGCGTAATTCAGCATCATTTAATATAGTATTGATGTTATCATTTATAAATAATACTGCTACACCATAATTTAATAATTCTCTTGAATACTTAATACTATCAAGGGTATTTCTAGAAAATCTTGATATTTCTTTGGTTATTATTAAGTCAAACTTATCTTTTTTAGCATCATTAATCATTTGCATAAACATTTTTCTTTTTATATCACTGACACCACTGATACCTTCATCAACATAACCGGGAATATAAGTCCAATTAGGGTTATTCATTATATATTCAGAAAAGTGTTCATTTTGATTTTGTAATGATTTAATTTGCTCTAGGTGTTCAGTAGATACTCTGGCATAATAAGTAGCTCTTAGAGGAATATTATTTAATAATTCACCATTTGCTAATCTTTTCTTTACTTCATAGATATTCATTCGTTATAGTACTCTTTCTTTGACAGTTTATCTTGACAGAAGTTATATAAATATAGAGAGATAATATTTTCTTCATACAGTTTACTATTTATTTCAAAAGCTAGATTATTAGTAATTATTTTCTTTAGCATGTTATCACCTATTTAATTTTATGTGATAAATATTAATTTATAATTTACTAGTGGTTTATTATGTGATAGAATTAAATAGTACGTTTACTTTCATTAGATAAGAATGGGAGTTATTATGAACTTTATTATATATGAAGATGATACAAGATTTTCTTATGAATATAAAAAAGTTATTCACAAAGTTATGGGGCTATCGAGTGATAATTATAAGATAACAGAGTTTAATAGTTATAATAAAGAAGTATGGGAAAAGATTAAGACAATTGGTAGTCCTAAGATATTTATTGTTGATGTTGAAGTTCCTAATAAAAATGGTATTGATTTAGCAAGAATGATTAGAAAAAGCGGTGATTGGACAAGTCCGATTATTGTTATTACTAATTATCAAGAATTTAGAAATGTTGGTTATACTGCTAAAATACTAATGTTAGATTTTATAAACAAAAAAGATAATATAAAAGAAGAATTATATCGTGATTTACTTATTGCTTTAGAAATTAATTCAACTAAGAAAGCTTTACGTTTTACTATTAAAGGTGAAGTTTATCAAGTCCCTTACCAAGATATATTATATATTGAAAAAAATATTAATGATAATTATGCTACTATTGTTTGTTCAGATAAAGAATATACCATTAGAAAAACTATTTGTGAATTAGAAGAAGAACTTAAAGATGAGAATATTTTTGTTAAGAGTCATCGTAGTTTTATTGTAAATATAAATAATATTAAATCTATTAAGTTTGATTATTCAGTTATTGATTTTGGTAATGGTAAAGAAGCATTAATATCTAGAAATAACAAAAAGAAATTAAAAGAGATTATGAGTTATAAGAATGAACGTCACTATAATATATAATATTATTGATTTTTATTTAATTAGTTTTTATTACTATTTTACTAGTCGTATTGTTTTTAGAAAACGAGTATATATTAACTATTACACTTTATTAATTTTTGTTATTTGTGGAGTTATGTTTTGTCTTGGTAAGATAATGCTTTGTAGTTTATTAATTATTTTACCTTCTTTTTTAGTGGGATTTATTTATAATAAATATACTTTTAAGATGAAGACTTGTACTTCTTATTTATTATCACTTATTTCTTCTTTTGTACTAGCTTTTATTGTGGCACTTTTTTGTGTACTATTTAGATTCTTAGGAATTAGTTTTGGTGGTAATTATTTATTGTTTTTATTGGCTAAAATGTTTTATATTGGGATAACGATGCTTATTACTTATGTAATTACGTGGAAAGTCTTCGAAAAGATTAACTTTAGTTATCGTAATTTTTGTTATATTATTGTAGTGGGTATTGTTATTTGTTTAGCATTATTAGTTATGGTTATGATTATGGTACATGAAAATAAGATATGTTTAATGTTATATCTTGCTTTAATAGCTATGCTATTACTAGGCACTTTGGTTGTGGATTATCGAGAGAAAAAGAATGCTGCTTGGGGAAAAAGGCTTATTGAACTATATGAATATGCTAAAGAAAGTGATGCTGTTATTACCGAGTATAGAATGGCTTTACATGAGAGTAATAATACTCTACTAGCTATTAAAGGGATGCTTGGTGGTAATGCTGATGAAATTAGAGATTATGTTGATAATGCTATTAAGAAACGTAGAAATATTACTGTTCCTAAAGATAACTTTGGTGCTTTAAATTATATACCTGTTCCTTCGATTAGATACTTTCTTAGTGGGAAGATATGTGCCATTAAGGATATTGGTTCTAGTGTAGAATTATTTATTAGTCCTGAGGTAGTTAAGATTAAAGATTATGTAGGAATGGTTGATTGTTGGAATGATCTTTATATAGTTTTGGGAGTTGTGTTAGATAATGTAATTAATTCTTTGAAAGAAGCTCCTGATAAACTTTGCAGTATACAAATATATTTAGAGAGTACTATTTTACATTTTGAGTTTGCTAATACTTTTAATGATACTGCGAATATTAGAAAAATAGCAAAGACAGGATATAAAACTAAGAATGTTAATCATGGTGTTGGATTGTCTTTAGTTGATGAAGTTTTAAAAGAGAAAAAATATTATAGTTTAGAAACGGATATTGTTGATAATTTCTTTGTTCAAAAATTAAAAATTGATTTAAGTAAGATTAAGATTAAGTAAATTAATTCCCAAAAATCATTAAATATTTACTATTTATCATTTATTATAATTTTCTTATTTGTACGTGTTATGATGGTGTCATGCGAATAAACAATTCGTAAGATTGAAAGCGAGGTAAATTTGTAATGAATGGTAAAGTAAAATGGTTTAATAATGAGAAAGGATATGGCTTTATTGAATATAAAGACAATGAGGATATTTTTGTTCACTACTCTGCAATTAAGTGTAATGGATTTAAAACCTTAAAAGATGGTGAACTTGTTCAGTTTAAACTTATTGATACTGATAAAGGTCTACAAGCTAGAGAAGTACTTTCATTATCTAGTATTTGTTAAAATATAAGTCATTAATTAATACTCAATTACATATAATTTGTAGTTGAGTTTTTTACTGCTTTCCTACCCTTACACTAACAGAACCTAATGCAACAGCTGTAGAAAAAGCTGGGCTTGGTCATATTGTATGTTATGTTGGGGATTTAGGTGGTTTAGTACCTTATACTGCTTATAATGCTAAGAAAAGTTTTATAGATAATAATAAAGATGTTATTAAGGGATTTAGTAAGGCTATTGATAAAGCACTTAAGTATGTTGATAGTCATGATAGTAAAGATATAGCACCTCTTATATTAGATTATTTTCCTGATACTAAGTTAGAGGACATGATTACAATAATCGATAGATATAAAACTGGTCAAGCATGGAAGAAAAATATTACTATTAATGAAGATGAATGGAATCATATTCAAGAAATAATAATGGAAGCTGGCGAGTTAAATAATACTGTTAGTTATGATAAATTAGTATATTCTAAGCATTTTAAAGATTATGAATAATATAGTAGAGATTAAAAATATTAGTAAAGACTTTTATAGTAAGAATAAGATAACTACTGCGATTAAGGATATATCACTTGATGTTAAAGATGGGGAGTTTGTGGCTATTGTCGGACCTTCAGGGTGTGGTAAATCGACACTACTTAATATACTATGTAATTTAGATAAGCCAACTAGTGGGCAAATAATATTGAAGAATAATGCAAAAATTGGTTATATGCTCCAACAAGATTGTTTATTTCCATGGTTAACTATTTTCGATAATTGTTGTATAGGGTTAAAGATTGAAAATAAGTTAACTAAAGAGAATAAAGAATATGTTAAAAATTTATTATATACCTATGGGCTTAAAGATTTTATAAATAGTTATCCTAATAGTTTATCTGGTGGTATGCGTCAAAGAGTTGTTTGAATATAATAAAGACACAAAAAAATACACCCTAAGGTGTACTTCTATTTAAATAAATTTACTATTCTATCCCAAAGAGTTGTTGTTTTAGTTTCTTTAACACTTTGAGATGATGTAGATGTTTTTAAAGCATCAGTAGTTAAGATAAATCTTGTTGTAGACTTTTCTGAAGATCCGGCAAATGTTTGATAGTTATCGGCTAAGTTAGATAATTCTTTTACACGATATGACATTGATTTTAAATTACCATTAACAAGAGCAGATATTTGTTTGATACCTTCAGTGTTATATTTAGATATACCTTGTGATAATTTTTGAATACCATTATTTAATTCATCTACTCCATTATATAGAGTACCTAATGATGTTTTAGTAGCTTCGATTGAAGCTTGTTTTACTTGGTTAGCAACAGAAGTTGAAGTATTTTCAGCGACAACGGAAGCGGTTTGAATTGCTGACTCATATGCACTATTAATAGCGGTCATTCTTGTTGTTTCTTCCATTAATGTTTTCATTTCTTGTAATGTAGTATATTTAGTAATAAAGTCTTTATTGTTAGTACACGCTTCAACATATGGTGCGGGAATAGTAGTGCTTTGACAAACACTTACTAGACTTGAAGTAATACCATTAGATTCTAACATATTTATACCATTTACTATATTTTGATATGTAGAATTTTCCTTTAATTTATTAACAGCATTATTACCTATTTGTTCTTTATATTCATCAGTAAATGTTTCGTTAACAGTGGCTACAGCTTGAGATTTGATGTATGCTACTTGTTCAGAAGTTAAGGCATCTGATTCATCGTCTATTTTACTAATGGCTTGTTCTAGTCTTTCTTTTAATTCGTTAGAGCCATTAGCAATTTTAGTAGCGCCTTCTTCGATAGTATTCATATTATTTTGTAAGTCATTAACTTTGCTATATACTTCATCTAATTTATCAAAGATATTTAAATCATTTGTTTCAATTAACTTTGGTGTAATTATTGAATACATAGAAGATAATTCAAATTTTGTTGTATCATAGCTAATGGTAATAGTATCCATATTCTTTAATTCATACAGTCCTAGACTTTCATATAAACCTGGTGTTGCTAAACCAACAATAACATAATTATTACCATTATTAATTACTTTACCATTATCAATAGTTAAGTTTTGGTTATTAGTAGTACTTATTACACTTCCTAAAGTAGCTACAAATGGTGTATATAAACTACCATGTTTATCATGATTAATATATTGGATTTTTATTGTTATTTTACCACTTTTACCTATGATATCGCTTGCTTTATATTCAGTACCATCTAATAGATATGTGATTTTTAGACTTACTGGTAATTCTTTATCAGTAGTACCTTTATATAAGATATCTCTTCCTTTAGCATCCCATGTTAATTGATTATTATTTTGAGTAAATGTTCGATCATCATTAATATTTAAGATATTTTTTAATTCTGAATAGTCTTCGATAGAATCTAGTTTATCAGAATTAATTAATTGTTCATTAACAGTGGTACTTTTAATAGTGCCATCATAATTTAATTTACTATAAACAGTTTCCTTTTTCTCTAATGCAAAGATGTTTGTTGGAAATACTGTTGTTAATATGCCACCTAATAATAACCAAGTGGCTATTTTCTTAGATTTTATTTTATTCATTATTTTTTCCTCCTTATTTTTAATTATTACTTTATCAAATAGTAATAATATTGCTGGTAAGATAGTTATTACTACCAAGACACTTATTAGGGCTCCTCTTGATATTAGTGTACATATTGAACCAATCATTTCAATATCAGAATATAATCCGACACCAAAGGTTGCTGCAAAGAAACACATACCACTAATTAATATTGATGGTACAGCATAGTTCATTACTTCTAACATAGCTTGTTCTTTACTTAAACCTTCTTTTCTTTTATTTATATAACTTGTTGTTACTAAGATAGCATAATCAATAGTAGCTCCTAATTGAATTGTTCCTAAAGTAATAGGTGCTATAAATGGTAATACTGTTCCACCAAAGTATGAGAAACTCATATTCGTGAATATAGCAAATTCAATAGCAATAATTAATAATATTGGTAAGATAAATGACTTAAGGACAAATAGTAAGACAATAAATATACATACTATTGAGAATATATTAACGTTATTATAGTCAGTATCATAAGTTTCTACTAAGTCTTTCATTAGTGGTCCTTCACCCGCTACAATAGCTTTTTTATCATATGATTTAACAATATTATTTAATTTATCAGTTTGATTATTTAATTCATTAGTGGCTATGTCATATACTGAATTAACCATTATCATTTCATAGTTTTCACTTTCAAAGATATTTGATAAATCACTTGGAATTATATCTTCAGTTATTCCTACACTACTTAGTTCTCTAAATGATAGGACAAAATCAATTCCGTCTAGTTCTTTTATTTGTGATATCATATTGTTTATATCTTCATTTTTTAAGTCTTTACTTATTAGTATTATTTCTGGACTAACAATATTATATTGTTCTTTTAATACTTTATTAGTTTTAACACTTTCTAATGTTTCCGGTAATGATGCATCTAGTTTGTAGTATACATCAACTTTTTTATTTGCTAGATAAGCTGGTACTAATAGAATTAAGAAGATAGCAAATACTACTTTATAGTGTTTAATTATAAAACTATTAAATTTAGCAAAGCTTGGTATTAAATTACCATGGCTTGTTTTTTCTATTAATTTATCAGAGATTAGTAATAAACTTGGGAATAAGGTTAAGACTGTTAGGACTCCTAGTAAAACACCTTTGGCCATAACTATTCCTAAATCACGGCCTAATGTTAATCGCATAGCACATAGTGCTAAGAAACCAACGATTGTTGTTAAGCTACTGCCGGTAACTGATACAAAGGTATCTTGGATAGCTTCTGACATAGCTTCTTCTTTTGTTTTATATTTGTTTTTCTTATCTTCATATGAATGATATAAGAAGATTGAGAAGTCAGTAGTAACTCCTAATTGTAAGACTGCTACTAGGGCTTTAGTAATATATGATATTTGTCCTAAAAAGATGTTTGTTCCTAGATTTAAGAGAATTGCACATCCTATATTACCTAATAGAACAAATGGTACAAAGTATGAGTCTAAGGATAGTTCTAGTACAATGGTACATAATAGAACAGCAATGATGATATAGATAGCTATTTCACGTTCGGATAATTCCATAGTATCAAGAACCATAGAACTCATACCACCTTGAGATATTTTTCCTTCGGTTATTTTTCTTATTTCTTTTACGGCTGATATTGTTTTTTCATTAGATGTTGATTCGTTGAAGGTAATAAACATAATATCAGTATTTTCTTTATGTAATTTGTCTTTTACTTCACTAGGAAGCATATCGATAGGAATTGATACACCAATAGCATCGTAAATACTTACGACATTGGCAACTCCATCAATACCTTTTATTTTTTCTTCTAGGGTTAATACATCTTTAGCAGGCATATTTTCGATAGTTGCTATTGAGTATCCACCCATGTTGAAGTCATTTGTTAATACATTTTGTCCTTTTATTGTTTCTATATCATCAGGTAAATAAACTAAAATATCATAATTTATTTTGGTTAATTTCATCCCAATAAATGATAGAACTAATAAAATACTAAATGTAATTATAATTAATGTTTTATGTTTGCATATATAATCAGCAATTTTCTTCATTTTTCTCCCTCCGATAATATAGTTTATTATTATTTGCCTTTTAGGTACACACTAATAAAATATATTATGTTTGTTATCCAACATTTTGATTAATATGTATGTATATTTAAGCAACATTTTGTATGTTAATTGCTTTTTTGTTATTTTTGCAATATAATTATGTCGAGGCGGTAAAAATGAAGGATAAAACTGATTTAAGAGTTATAAAAACGAATAAAATACTATTTGAGGCTCTAACTACTTTGATGAAAGAGAAAACTTTTGAAAAGATTAAGATATCAGATATATGTGAAGTGGCACTGATAAATCGTTCAACTTTTTATGCACATTATGAAGATAAATATGAATTGTTGTTAGCACTTATTGAAGATTTAAAAGATAACTTATTAATAGAATTAAATAAGAATGAAGTTGAATCTTTGTCCAAAGAATATTTTATGGAACTTTTAGAGATTTTAATTGATCATATTGATAGTAAAAGAGAAATTTATAGTGCTATTCTTTCTCATAACAAGAATGGAATATTTGTTGACTTTTTAATTGATGTAGTAAATCGAGATTTGGCAAAAAGATTAAAGGACAGTCAAGAAGTTATAAAATCAAATATTCCTGCTGATATTATTTCTAAATTTTATCTTGGTGGGATAATAAATATTGGTGTTGATTGGATTATAAATAAAGATAAATATAATAAGGAACAAATACTTTTATATCTAGATAAGCTTATTCCGGATAAATTATAGGAAGGTCATGACTACGGTTGTGGCTTTTTTTATTTATTCTATTTCTAATTTAAATGAATAAAATATAAGTGAAATTTGGTGATTTATGAAATATGAAATTATTAAAGTATTTGATGATGATATTAGTGAATTAGAAATAAAAGATATTATTAATAAGAAGTTAAGCATCATTATAAATATTATAGAGTTTAATTAGAGGTGATTAGATATTATTAATAAGTTAAAAGTAGGAATTTATTTAAGATTATCGAGTGAAGATAAAGATAAAATTAATAAAGATGACTATAGTGAATCTATTAAGAATCAAAGAAATATGCTAGTGGATTATATAAGTAAACATGATGATTTTTATTTGGTAGATGAATATTGTGATGAAGATTTATCGGGTGCTGGAACATATAGACCGGAGTTTGAAAGATTAATTAAAGATTGTGAAGAACATAAACTCGATATAGTTTTATGTAAAAGTCAGTCAAGATTTTCAAGAGATATGGAAATCGTTGAAAAATATATAAATAATAAATTTATTGAATGGAATATTAGATTTATTGGTCTTGCAGATAATGCTGATACTGATAATTTTGGTAATAAGAAAGCTAGGCAAATTAATGGATTAGTTAATGAATGGTATTTAGAAGATATATCAAATAATATTAGGAGTGCATTTAATTCTAAAATGAAACAAGGTGAGTTTATCTCCCCTTTTGCACCTTTCGGATATGAGATTTCTTCTAATGATAATAATAAGATTGTTATTGACAAAATTGGTTCGGAAATAGTTAAGAATATTTATAATTTGTATTTAAAGGGGTTAGGATTTACAAAAATTGCAGAGTATTTAAATGATAATAATGTCCCCTCACCTTCTTTATATAAATATCAGAAAGGATGTAAATTAAATATAATTAGTAATAAGAGGCGTGATGAAATCAAATGGAATGGCAGTGCTATTAAAAAGATATTAACTAATGAAATATATATTGGAAATTTAGTACAAGGTAAAAGAACAACAGTTAGTTATAAGAATCATAGAATTATAAATAAAAGAAAAAGTGAATGGATAAGAAAAAAAAATACTCATGAAGGTATTATAGATGAAGATACTTTTTATAAGGTACAGTCGATTATTAATGGTCGTAGAAGGCCCTCTAAAAAGTTAGGTATGGTGCATATATTTTCAGGAAAAGTTTTTTGTATGGAATGTAATAGTATTATGAAAAAAAAGAGTTCACAAAGACATGAATACTTAGTATGCTCTAATAACAATTGTCTTAACAAGTCTATACGTTATGATGTATTAGAGGGTATTATGCTTAAGGAAGTTAATGAATTAGTTAGTAAATATTATGATAGTGAATTATTAAAAAAATATAGTTTAGAAGAAAGAAATATTATAGATAAAATAAATACTTTAAATATGCAACAAAATAATTTAAGAAATAGAATTTCTAGATTAGATAATTACTTAAAGTCTCTTTATGAAGATAAGGTTAATGGTGTTATTACGGAAGAATATTTTATAAAACTTACTAATAGTTATAATAATGATAAAAAAATTATTGAAGATAATATTAAATCTGTAGTGAATAAGATAAGTTATTATAGAAATTATTTTAATGATAATATTATTGATAGATATAAAAGTTTTGATAATTTAAATAAGGTAATTGTTGATGAATTTGTTGATAAGATATGTGTTGGGAAGATAGCTAATAATAAAAGAAAAATTGAAATTAGATGGAGTTTTTTATTTAATTAGGAGTGTGCTTATGATATTCAAGGAGTTGCTTTAATTAGGACACTAGCAATTAAACCAGATATATTACTTTTAGATGAGCCATTTTCTGCTCTTGATTATCAATCACGTTTAGCAGTATGTGATGACGTATATAGAATAATTAAAAAAGAAAAGAAAACAATTATTATGATTACTCATGATATTGCTGAAGCTATTTCTATGGCTGATAGAATTGTAATACTTACCGGTAGACCAGCAATGGTAAAGAAGATTATGGAAGTTAAGTTAACTAATTCTAGTACTCCTATTAATAATAGAAAGTGTGTAGAATTTAGTAAGTATTATGAGAGTATATGGAAAGAGTTGGATTTTCATGTATAGTGATGAATATAAAAAATATTTAAAGAAGAATAAAATTAATAATTATTTAATTAAATTTACTCAGATTAGTATATTGGTTTTGTTATTACTTTTATGGGAATATTTAGCAAGAAATAATATAATTAATTCTTTTATATCTTCTTCTCCTTCTAGAGTAATTAAGGCTATTATAAATTTATATAAACAAAATAATTTATTTAATAATATATGGATTACAGTATATGAAACATTAATTAGTTTTATATTGGGAACACTTATTGGAACATTTATAGCAATTGTTCTTTGGTATAATAAGTTTATATATAAAGTGGTTGATCCTTATTTAACAATATTAAATAGTTTACCTAAGGTAGCGTTGGGTCCAATTATTATTATTTATAGTGGTGCTAATATAAATTCAATTATTACTATGGCTTTACTAATTTCGGTAATTATAACAATCATAACGGTATATAATGGTTTTGTGAATACTGATTATAACAAAATTAAATTATTGAACTCTTTAAAGGCTACTAAAATGCAAATTCTGAAATATGTAATTTTACCTAGTAGTTATTCAACTATTATTAGTTCTTTAAAGATTAATGTTAGTATGTCTTTGATTGGGTCAATGGTGCAATGGAGAGAAAATATTTTAAAAAATTAAGATATCTTATAAAATATCTCTATATCATTATCAGTTACCATAACTTTATCAACAACGTGCATAATTATTATTCTTTTTTCTTCAAATGTCATTTTATTCCAAGTAGTTTGTAAATTTCTTAACTTTTCTAATGCTCCTCTATTATGATCTTCATTATTTTTAGCATTATCAATTATCTCTAATATTGATTTTTTTTCTTGCTCTAATTCTTCAATTTTCTTTTTAGTGTCAAGAACTGCAATACCATCTGAAATAAAATTAATTAAGTTATTGATTTGTAATTTTATCTTTGATAATCTTTTTTCATATTCATTAGTAACATCGACTTGTGTAAT
>OLHG01001311.1_pt1 | contig 15559 bp, 10 predicted proteins | sample 1605971 | NCBI WGS metagenome assembly OLHG01 (sample SAMN03283289) | human gut metagenome | biome: human-associated habitat; material: feces | host: Homo sapiens | place: Peru | collected 2012 | reverse complement strand
TCCGCCACAATGAGCATCTCGATCGGCAACAATCTTGAGGCGAAGGTGCGTGACATGAGTGACACGACCGGCAAGGGGAACAAGAAAGTGAAGATTCTGGACCAGCTCAACATCTCCACCGGGTACAATTTCCTTGCTGACTCGCTGAAGATGAACAATGTGGGAATATCCATGTCCACATCAATCTTCGGCAAGCTCGGAATAAACGGCAACATGAATTTCGACCCGTACGCCATAAATGAGAGAGGTCAGAGGGTGAACAGGTACAACATCATTGAAAACGGTGTGCCACTCAGGCTCACCAATGTGAGCGGTTCGCTGTCATATTCATTGTCGGGGAAAGGAACAGTCAAAGGCAACGATGGCTCGAAGTCTTCGGGAGGCGGCGAGGGCGGTTCAGGCAATGCTGCGGACTATTACCGACGAATATACTATCATCCGCTTACAGGTGAATATATTCCCGGAGGATGGCTGTACTATACCAATCCCAATGTGCCATGGAGCGTGAACCTCAATTATAACTTCTCGATGAACCGTTCCTATAATTATGCGAACAACCAATTGAGCAGGAAGGACAACATCACGCAGACCCTCGGAGTTCAGGGCAATGTCCAATTGACCCCGAAGATGTCGGTCCAGGCGCAGTCCGGATGGGATTTCACGGCTATGAAGATGACAACCACGCAGTTCTCCTTCAGATATGATCTGCACTGCTTCAACATTTCCGTGTCATGGGTTCCGTCGGGTATGTACCAGTCATATTCGTTCCTCATCTCCGCGAATGCCGCGGCTTTGGCGGATCTGCTGAGATTCAAGAAAAGTACCAGCTATTGGGATAAATAGTTTGGATATTCTTAATAAATATCTTATATTTGCATGCTGACGTTTTCAGCAAAAGCCTAAAGGCTGATAATCCACGATATTATTTTCTGAAATCAAGTCCGGTATGACGACTCCGGAATCATTTTAAGTCTATGCCTTATAATTTATTTGAACTCACTCAGATGAGCAGAGAGCAACTTGAAAAAGTCGCTCAGGATCATCAGATCAAGAACATCAAGAAATTCACAGATGAGAATCTGTCATTCGCGATACTGGACGCGCAGGCTGCCGCGGCTTCTCTCCAACCGATAGAAAAACCGAAGGCCAAGCGTGGAAGACCGCGCAAGAATCCACTTCCGGAACAGACCCGGACTCGGGCCACAAAGCCTGTCGCTTCCAAGAATGACAATAAGAAAGCCAAGGAAGAACAGGACGCTAAAACGGAGCGGCAGAATATGAATGCAGAGCCTAAGGTTGAGCATACTACGACTCCGGTTCCTGGTCAGGACGCTAAACCAGCGCCGAAGAAAAGAGGACGCAAGCCAAAGTCGGCTTCCGTTCAGCCGCAGGCCGAAGCAGCCGTTCCAGACATTGACAAGAAGCCGGAGAGTGTGACAGAAAAGTCCGTTTCTGTGGAGGAGACCGCGCAGATGATTCCTGACGCTACTGCGCCGTCCCAGTCTGAGAAGCCTGTCAACGGCAAGGAGTTCATTCATGCGCTTTTTGATGATCTTAAGGATGATCCGGCAGCTCATGCCGACATCAGCCGCCGGAAGCAGAAAAATAAATTTCAAGGACAAAATGGCCAGAATCCTAACCAGCCGAAGCCCCAGAATTTCCAGAACCTAAAGCCAAAGGCTCCGGAGGTTGAATTTGACGGCACGGTGGAGGCTACCGGAGTGCTTGAGATCATGCCGGACGGGTACGGCTTCCTTCGTTCCTCTGACTACAATTACCTGAATTCACCTGATGACATCTATGTCAGCCAGAGCCAGATAAAGAACAACGCCTTGAAATCAGGCGACACTGTCACCGGTGAGATCCGTCCTCCAAAGGAAGGGGACAAATACTTCCCTCTCGTAAAGATCAACTACATCAACGGCCGTACTCCGGACTACATCCGCGACAGGGTTCCGTTTGATTTCCTTACCCCTCTTTTCCCTGAGGAGAAGTTCAACCTTCTTGGACACGGTCACCAGAGCGACCCATCCTGTCGAATCGTGGACATGTTCACCCCTATAGGGAAAGGTCAGCGTGGTCTGATCGTGTCACAGCCGAAGACAGGTAAGACAATGCTTTTGAAGTCCATAGCCAATGCCATCGCGGACAATCATCCTGAGGTCTACGAGATCGTGCTTCTGATTGACGAGCGTCCTGAGGAGGTCACCGACATGAGCCGCAGCGTGAAGGCCGAGGTTGTGGCCTCGACTTTCGACGAGCCGGCAGATAGGCACGTGAAGGTCGCGAATATGGTTTTGGAGAAAGCACGCAGACTCGTGGAGTGCGGTCATGACGTCGTGATTCTGCTTGACTCGATCACCCGTCTTGCCCGTGCGTACAACACTGTGCAGCCGGCTTCCGGTAAGGTTTTGACCGGTGGTGTGGACGCAAACGCCCTGCAGAAGCCGAAGCGTTTCTTCGGTGCGGCGCGTAACATCGAGGGTGGCGGTTCGCTGACAATCCTTGCCACAGCCTTGACCGAGACTGGCTCCAAGATGGATGACGTGATCTTCGAGGAGTTCAAAGGCACCGGCAACATGGAGCTTCAGCTTGACAGAACCTTGGCCAACAGGCGTATCTTCCCTGCCGTGAACGTGGTTCTTTCCAGCACCCGCCGTGACGATCTTCTCTACAGCCGTGAGGCGGCCAACAGGATCTGGATCCTGCGCAAGCTTCTCGCCGACATGAATCCTACCGAAGCGATGAATTTCATGCTTCAGCTGATGGACGAGTACAAGACCAATGACATGCTTCTGGAGAACATGAACAAGGTCACCCCTCGTGACGCAAAGTTCTACGACTCGTTCTAATTGATTTTAAGGAATATATGAATAAAGGCGATTGAATCTCTTCAGTCGCCTTTATTTATTTTCTAATTTTGAATCAACTGAAAGGCAGTTACCTCCAGCGATCCTCCCCACTTCGTGCTGCTAGCTATGAAGGTCCACTGGACCTTCATTAGTCGCTCACGACCTCCCTCTTCGGGAGCCAAAGTCGCTTGCGGCAACTGCCTTTCAGTTGATTATGGTATAACAATCCGAGATGTTTTTATAGCCGAATATTTGGTGTGGCAGACTATGGCCGCCCGTGGCCATATGAACGGGTGGACCGCCGTAGGCGGGACGGGATGGAGCGCGTAGCGCGGAAGTCTGCAGCACCAGATATTCGGCTATGGAATCAAATCCATAGATCAATACTGATCCCAGGATTTGATGTGGATGTCGTTCACGCTGGTGGAGCAGAAGGCGCGGATGAAGGCGGTGGCGAGACGGGCGTTAGTGAAGAGGGTGACGTTGAAGTCTATGGCCGCTCTTCTGATCTGGTAGCCGTTCGACAACTCCAGCTCGGAGAAGTTTTTCGGAATGTTGATCACCATGTCAATCTCTTTGTTCTGAATCATTTCCAGTGCCGGCTTAAACCTTCCCTTGAAGTTAGGGTTGTCACATTCGCTTGGCCAGAGAACCTTCGTGGCAGGAACACTGTTCTCCACAAGATACTTGTATGTGCCACCTGTAGCGTAAAGTTCATAACCTTTCTCCACGAGAAGTCGGCAGGCCATCAGCATGTCGGCTTTCTGAAGCGGATCTCCGGTTGACAGCAGAACCCTCTTCTCCGGTATCCTCTGCCCTACCGAAAGCACGGACTTGAGCAGAGCCTCGTTAAGGTCATCGCCCAGACAACCGACCTCACCGGTAGAAGACATATCCACACCAAGCATCGGATCCGCCTCCTCAAGCCTTGCGAACGAGAACTGTGAGGACTTGACACCTACATAGTCAAGGTCAAACGCACTCTTTTGAGGAGCCGCAGGATGGAGACCGAGCATTACCTTGGTGGCCAATTCAATGAAGTCAATCTTAAGCACCTTGGAGACGAACGGGAAACTTCTGGAGGCACGAAGGTTACACTCGATGACCTTGATGGCGTTCTCTCTGGCGAGGAACTGGATGTTGAACGGACCGGAGATGCTGAGCGCGCCGGCAATCGCGCGGGCGATCTTCTTGATCCTGCGGACGGTCTCCACGTAAAGCTTCTGCGGAGGGAACTGGATCGTGGCGTCCCCGGAATGGACACCGGCATATTCAATGTGCTCCGAGATGGCGTAGGCAAGGATTTCTCCATTGTCGGCCACAGCGTCGAACTCTATCTCCTTGCTGCGGGTGTAGAATTTGCTGATCACGACAGGATGCTCCTGGGAGACTTCCGCCGCCAGGCTGAGGAAGTGACGGAGCTTCTCCTCGTCGTGGCAGACATTCATAGCGGCTCCGGAAAGCACGTACGACGGTCTCACCAGCACAGGGAAGCCAACCTTCCTGATGAAATTGTCCACCTCGTCGATGGTCGTGAGCTCGCTCCATTCCGGCTGGTCAACCCCGAGGTTGTCCACGATGCTGGAGAATTTGTGGCGGTCCTCGGCCTTGTCGATGTCCTCGGCGGAGGTGCCGAGAATCGGAACGTTGTGCTTGTGAAGCTTGAGGGCGAGATTGTTAGGGATCTGGCCGCCCACGGAGACAACGACACCGTGAGGAGTCTCAAGGTCGATGATGTCCATCACCCTCTCGAAGGTGAGCTCGTCGAAATAGAGCCTGTCGCACATGTCGTAGTCGGTGGAGACCGTCTCCGGGTTGTAGTTGATCAGCACTCCCCTGTAGCCCTGCTTCTGGATGGTCTGGAGACAGGTCACGGAACACCAGTCGAATTCCACGGACGAACCGATCCTGTAGGCTCCCGAGCCGAGGACAATCACCGACTTGCCGTCACGCTCATATTCGATGTCACTCTTCGTGCCGTTGTAGGTCAGGTAGAGGTAGTTCGTCTGTGCCGGGAATTCGGCGGCGAGGGTGTCTATCTGCTTCACGACAGGGACGATGCCGAGAGACTTTCTATATTCACGAACCTTGTCCATATTGGCGGTGACAACTCCGCTGTCCTTCCAAACCGCTCTCTGGATCTGAAAATCGGAGAAGCCCTCCTGCTTGGCAAGGCGCAGGAGTTCCACCGGCATGTCCTCAAGAGTGTCGTAGGAGTTCATGTCCTCGTAGGTCTTCACGATGTTCTCCAGCTTATTGAGAAACCATTTGTCGATCTTGGTGAGGTCGTGGATCTGATCTACCGTGTAGCCGGCGCGCATGGCCTTGGAGATCACGAAGATGCGTTTGTCTGTCGGCTCCCGGAGAGCCTCCTCCAAGTCGGCGACCTGGAACTCCTTGTTGCCCACGAAGCCGTGTGCCCCCTGGCCGATCATCCGGAGTCCTTTCTGGATGGCCTCCTCGAAGCTGCGGCCGATGGCCATAACCTCGCCCACGGACTTCATCGAAGAACCGATCTTGCGGGAGACACCGTGGAACTTGCTGAGATCCCAGCGAGGAATCTTGCAGACAATGTAGTCAAGCGCCGGCTCGAAGAAGGCCGGAGTGGTCTTGGTCACGGAGTTCTTGAGGTCGAACAGGCCGTAGCCGAGACCGAGTTTGGCGGCCACGAAGGCGAGCGGATAGCCGGTGGCCTTGGAGGCAAGCGCAGAGGAGCGGCTCAGACGTGCGTTCACCTCGATCACGCGGTAGTCCATAGCGTACGGGTCGAAGGCGAACTGCACGTTGCACTCGCCCACTATCCCGATGTGGCGGACAATCCTGATGGAAAGCTCGCGCAGGAAGTAGTAGTCATTGTTGGACAGGGTCTGGGACGGAGCCACGACGATGCTCTCTCCGGTGTGGATTCCGAGTGGGTCGAAGTTCTCCATATTGCAGACCGTTATACAGTTGTCATAGCGGTCGCGGACAACTTCATATTCAATCTCCTTCCAGCCTTTAAGCGACTTTTCCACAAGCACTTGCGGCGAGAATGAGAATGCCTTTTCGCAGAGTTCGTCAAGCTGCTCCTCGTTGTCGCAGAAACCGGAACCGAGTCCGCCGAGGGCGTAAGCCGCGCGCACGATGAGCGGGAATCCGAGTTCATGGGCGGCTTTGCGGGCCTCCTCGATGTTGGACGCCGGGTGCGACTTGATGGTCTTCACGCCGATCTCGTCCAGTTTCTTGATGAAGAGGTCACGGTCCTCCGTGTCCATGATCGCCTGGACAGGAGTTCCAAGCACCTGAACTTTGTACTTGTCAAGGATGCCGTTCTCGTACAGTTCCACGCCGCAGTTCAGTGCTGTCTGGCCACCGAACGAGAGGAGAATGCCCTGAGGTTGCTCCTTGGCGATGACCTTCTCGACAAAGAACGGGGTTACCGGCAGGAAGTAGATCTTGTCGGCCACGCCCTCGGAGGTCTGCACTGTGGCGATGTTAGGATTGATCAGGACTGTCTCGATGCCCTCCTCGCGCAGGGCCTTCAAAGCCTGTGAGCCGGAATAGTCGAACTCTCCGGCCTGACCGATCTTGAGCGCGCCTGATCCGAGGATCAAAACCTTCTTTATATTTGTGTTTTTCATAAACTCTTCTTTTAGCGGATGTTACAATTTGCTGATAAACTCATCAAACAAGAAATTGGTATCGGTCGGGCCGCTGGATGCTTCCGGATGGAACTGAACCGAGCAGAAAGGCTTGGTCTTGTGACGGATACCTTCGTTGGTGCCGTCGTTCATATTCACAAACCAAGGTTCCCAGTCGGCTCCGAGGGTCTTGTCGTCAACTGCGAATCCGTGGTTCTGCGAGGTGATGAAGCAGCGGTTGGTGCCTGCCATCCGGACAGGTTGGTTGTGGCTGCGGTGACCATACTTTAATTTATATGTGTTGGCACCCCCAGCCCTAGCGAGCAGCTGGTTGCCCATGCATATTCCGAAAATCGGCTTGTCGCCTTCCATCGCCTTGCGAAGGTTCGCGACAGTAATATTACAGAACTGCGGGTTGCCAGGGCCGTTCGAGATGAAGAGTCCGTCGTAGTCCAGAGTGTTGAAATCGTAGTCCCAAGGCACTCTGACCACCTTCACTCCCCTTTCCATGAAGCATCTGAGGATGTTGTGCTTGACTCCGCAGTCAACCATCACGACTGTCTTGGAGCCGCCGCCATATTCAATCACATCCTTGCAGCTGACGATGGCGATCTGGTTGGCGAGGTTCGGGTCGTCGATCGGGAAATCCTTCTCCACGCCGTCCGGAACGATCATTCCGAGCATCGAGCCCTTCTCGCGCAGAAGTTGCGTGACGGCGCGGGTGTCGATCCCGAATATTCCAGGAATCCTCTGCTCCTTCAGCCACTCGTCGAGGCTCTTGACCGCATCCCAGTGGCTGTAGTCGAAGGAATAGTCGCTGATCACGACTCCCCTACCCCAGATCTTCTCTGACTCGAAGTTCCGGGATATCCCCAGTTCGTCCGTTCCTTCCTGTGGCACGCCGTAATTACCTATCAAAGGATAGGTTACGCAGAGAATCTGCCCAGAGTACGAAGGGTCTGTCAAACTTTCCGGATAGCCGACCATCGCCGTCGAGAAGACAACCTCGCCGTCGCACGGCCCGTCATAGCCAAAGGAGAATCCGCGGAACTCGATCCCGTTCTCCAACTTTAATGTCGCTCCTTTTCTTGGTTTCATTTCCTTGTCAATAAATCTGACTTATAGTAAACTTAAACTCTTTGCTTCCATTTGGTTCCATCTTTCCAGCCGGCTCCGGGAGGGCTTTCCGGCATTTGCCGTCCCCGTGCCGCCGGTCCTCCGGGCGCACCCACGCTCTCCCCTCTCACGGTCAGGAAGAAAAAACGACCATCTCAAACAGTGATGAAATGGTCGGTGAAAGTCTGAATAATCAAAAGAACATCCCCTCTGTGCATCCTTGGACGCACTGCCGCTTAAAGGTATTGAAGTCACACCAAGCATCTGGAAGTTCGTTTGTCCTGCAAATTTAAGCAAAAAAATGGGAATAAGCGGCAAAATATTCAATGAATATAAATTCGCGCCCCTTATCCTTGAATATGTTGGCGAATGTTGATAAATTTGCAGGTCGCCTTGGTTGCCTCGAAGAGAGATTGCCTTGGTTGCCTTGGTTACCTTGGTTACCTTGGCTGCCTCGAAGAGATGCCTTTGGACAGCGAATTCGAGGGAGATTTCCTTGGTTGCCGAGGTTGCCTCTAAGAGATGCCTTCGGGCGGCGGATTTGCCGAAGGGAGATTATTTTGGCCGCCGAGGTTGCCACGAAGTGATGCCTTCGGGCGGCGGATTTGCCGAAGGGAGATTATTTTGGTTGCCGAGGTTGCCACGAAGTGATGCCTTCGGGCGACGGATTTGCCGAAGGGAGATTATTTTGTTCGCCGGGTCGCCTCGAAGTGACCGGCAATATAATTGACAGGAACAATGTTGAACATCGAAGATACCATCTGCGCCCCGGCCACCGTCCCCGGAACCGGCGCCATAGCCATCATCCGCATGAGCGGAAAAGACTCCTTCCGGATTGCCGATAAGGTAGTATCCTGCAAAGGATCCACCATCTCTGAAACAGAAGGTTACAAGCTGCGATATGGAGTAGCGCTCGAAGCGGACGGCACAGATCTGGACACTGTCCTGGTCAGCGTCTTCAGGTCACCGCACTCCTACACTGGCGAAGACTCCGTAGAGATCTCCAGCCACTCCTCCAAGTACGTTGTCGAAAGGCTTCTTCAGCGCCTGGTGGACTCCGGAGCCCGCATGGCCGGTCCAGGCGAGTTCACCCAAAGGGCCTTTGTGAACGGCAAGATGGATCTGGCACAGGCCGAGGCCGTCGCCGACGTGATCTCATCCCAGAACGCCGCCGCCCACAGGGTCGCCTACAGCCAACTTAAGGGCGGCTTCTCAAAAGAACTGAAAAGCCTCCGCGACGAACTTCTGAAAATGACCTCCCTATTGGAGCTGGAGCTGGATTTCAGCGAGGAAGATGTCGAGTTCGCCAGCCGCCGGGAACTGTCAGCCCTGCTGGACGGCGCGCTCAGGCATATTCATTCGCTGACAGACTCCTTCCGCTACGGCAACGCCCTTCGCAACGGTGTTCCGGTCGCCATTGTCGGAGCCGTCAACGCCGGCAAGAGCACCCTTCTGAACGCCCTGGTAGGTGATGACCGCGCCATAGTCTCCGATATCGCCGGCACCACCCGCGACACCGTGGAGGAGACGATGACCATAGGCGGCCACCTCTTCCGCTTCATAGACACCGCCGGTCTGCGCGAAACCTCAGATGAGGTCGAAAAGATCGGCATTTCCCGCTCGTATAAGAAGATGAACGAGGCCTCGATCGTCCTTGCCCTGCTTGATGTCACCGCCTCCGAAGAAGAAAATGAGTATTCGATTTCTGACATAGTCTCAAATCTGGATGTAAAGTCACAAAAGTTGATCGTTCTGCTGAATAAAGTGGATGTTTTGGGTAATAACATTAATGTTAGCCTAATCAACAATTCTGTTTCTAATCCTAATGATAAAGTAGTTAAGTTATATATTTCCGCCAAGACTGGTTTCGGTCTTGATGAATTGCGCAAACTGTTGTCCGACTCCCAAAAGTCCGCAACTTTGGATTCTGACCAGACAATCGTCACCAACCTAAGGCACTACCAAGCCCTGATGGAAGCGTCCGAATCCCTCGAAAACGTCAAACGTTCCCTCGCCGCCGGCCAGACTCCCGACCTCCTCTCCGAAGACCTCCGCCAAGCCCTCCACCACCTCGGCACCATCCTCGGCGAAGTCACCCCCGACGAAGTCCTTGGGAATATCTTTGAGAGGTTTTGCGTGGGAAAATAGTTGTTCTGCATCGAAAAGCATACTATCTGCAAATAAGTTTGTACCTTTCCTCTAAAAATTGCAAGACCACCCACTATCTATGTTCGTGCGTTGTGTGAGTCGCCTGCGTTGGGACACGCCGCACGCACCGCTGTGTTCGAGCGGAGGGTCAGACAGATATTAAAATTTCCTCTTCGAGCTTGTTGTCTCAAACGGGCGTCCTAAGCCGCACAGAGCATCAGCCAGTTTGCAAATCGGGGTCGAGCCACCACAAATATAATGACCTTACAGAGTGCGGTATATGCAGTCGCGCCGTCAGGCGGCGTTGGCATCCCCCTCGAAGTCGCGGTAGGCGACCCCGTCGTGCAGAATGAACCAGATCGCGGACAGCATCTTCCTGGCGATGGCGACCTGGACCTTCATCCTGCTCTTTCTCCTGACCACCGTCTGGTGGTGGCTGAAGCGCGAGTAGAAGCATCCCCTTGTCCTGGACGCGCCCCAGGCGCACTCGATCAGCGTCTTCCTCAGGTACTTGTTGCCGTGCGTGATCCCCCGCGCCTTTATCCTGCCTGCGCTCTCGTCGTTGCGCGGCCTCAGCCCTGCCCATGAGACGAGGTGGGCGGCATCTTCAAACGATGACATGTCTGTGCCCAGTTCGGCGATTATCGCTGTCGCCGACCTCGCCTTCACCCCCGGTATGGTCTGAAGGTTCGCGTATTGCTCGGGGAACCACTCCGAGCAGAGTCCGTCCATCCTCCTCTGGCACTCGTCGCGGTGCCTCCTTGCGAGCTCGATCTCCTCGCGGAGCTGCCTTATGACATCCACGTCAACAGGTGTGATGACGCCCGTCAGCGCGGAGCGGATCACGTCTGCCCCGTGCCTGTTGACGATCCTGCCGTGGACGCACCTCAGGAGCGCGTCCGGGGATGTCTCCCCGCGGGCTATCGCGTCCACCACGTCGCCGTAGCTCTTGCAGTCCGTGGTGGACACATAGTTGCTCAGGCGGATGTTGCACCGCTGGAGCGCGGCGTCCAGCCTGGTCAGCTTGTGGACGATGTCGTCGTTGAGGTCGAAGATGCGCCTGTCGTACTGGCGCAGCCGCTGGATGCGTTCCTCCGGGACATAGCTGCCGCGCACCATGCCTTTGAGGATGCACGTCGCTATTCACTCGGCGTCCTTCACGTCGCTCTTCTTTCCCGGAAGCTGGCGGATGAAGTACGGGTTCACCAGCTTCTGCTCCACATATGGATCTATCACCCTCCACACCGGCATCCAGTACACGCTCGTGCTCTCCATCCCCACCTCCGTCACCCCGTGCTCCATGATGACGCCTACCATGCGCTACAGCTCCGGGGTCAGGACACCGAACTTTTCCTGAAAAACAACTCCTTTCTCATTGAGTGGGCGATGTCAAGGTTTTGCGAGGAAAAATACTCTTTTGGACGGAGCGCAGCGACAGACCAAAAAGAAGATTTTTCCGATGCAAACCCGCAGGGCTTGACCTTGACAGCGACCGCGGAGCGGGCTACCTTTGCTGCCCTTTTTTCTTTTTGGGGAATGACAAGAAGGAGGAACTATTTTCTCACTACTCCACAGAAGGCGCGGAAGCGATGAGGGGCGATAGGCACTCATGGCTGGAGCAAAAAAGGGCGGCATCGGTGTGCGATAGCACACTGATGCTGACCGCTGCAGCACTCTGTGCCGCTTTTAAATGCAGTGACGTTAATGCGAGAGACGGGGAGTTTTCCGAGGGCGCAGCCGAAGGAAATTTCCTTTGCAGAACGGTGGAACGGGAGTCCGGGCAAAGCCCGGTTATAGACAAGGCGAAGCCTTACCGCGGAGACGGAGTCTGGGACTTGAAGGAAGGAACGAAGCGGCAGCGAAGTGGAGTCCTTGAAGTCACTGACGGAGGCGACCCAGCCGAGAGCGGCGGACCGCAGGGACAGAGCGAAGGCGTGGAGGACGGCAATGCCGAAGGCGGACTTTCTGCCGTGATTGATGCAACGACCCACGAACACTGCAGACATTGATGATAAGCACTGCCGCTCGCACACCACGCAGAAAGTCCAGGGGCGAGCAAGCGGCCTGAAGGCCGGAGACCAGCGCAGCGAACCCCTTTTATTGCCGGCCGACTCCGACAGGGCGGGATGCGAGAGATGTCCTTCGCACCGCACCGATGGAGCTCCTTAACATAATCCGAATTGTGTGCGAAGCGAAAACTTGTGGCGGGAAGGGGTCCCCGACATCAAGTTATACAATTCCGATGTGATTATGTTATGGCGCGGATTCGGTGGCACTGACGCTTGAATACCACCAACGTAGCCCTGTCGGATTATCTCCCCTCCGGGGTCGGGGGCAAGTAAGCATGAGAGTCTGCTGACTTTGACGATGGAGCGCAGCGGAGGCGGCAAAGGCTGCAGTCTCTCATACCGTTTTTCATTTAATCTGCTCGAAGGTGACGGCTCTGCCGGTGCCTTGGAGCATCATAGACCAAGCAAGGTGAATAGCCGTAACGAAGTGAAGGATACTGACCGCAGCTCACCTTATTGGCGTATGCCATATTATGTGGACAATGACATATTGACATATATCCCCATCTGGCACTACAATTGATTGCTTTACTTCCATAATAAATTGAGAGACATTATGATAAGAGAAAATCAAACATGGTTCCTGGACTTTTCCGAGAACGGTCAAATGTGGCACATTGACCTTAAAAGAGTGCCAGAAAACGATAGTTGGGTAAATATCGGTTATGGAAGGCGTGAAATACTAAGTTATTTCTGCGACATGGTAGATGTCTTGACAAGTGAGTTTAAGATGCATTTCACTCCTGAACAGGTGCTGCGACTTGCAGAGTGTACCCCTGGATTGACAGTATATCAGAATACCGAGGTGCCAGAAGGCGAATTTGAGTCAGATGTTCACATGAGACCAATCTATGCTCGTGAATCACTTGAGAAGCATCTTTCTTGGAAAGAAGCCGAGGAGTAAAAAACAAAGGAAGGGCGATAAACCCTTCCCTTTTTTGTTGATCTCATTATTCTTCATCGGCATCGCCACTCCATCCGCATTGGTCGCAGAGGTATGTGCTGCCATACCAATAGGCATAGCATCCACAAGAGGGGCATGGAATCATATCTTGAGTGTCGTTGTGGCACGTGTTATCTTTCATGATGTTCATTGCGTTAATGTTTGATTTATAGGCAAATATACTGAAATATCGGCTGATAACTCGTGGAATTTCATTATCTTTGAAGAAGCAACGAATTGAATATGGCAAAAATATATGTAGCAAGCAGTTGGCGCAACGCCTTCTATCCTGATGTTGTAACCAAACTCCGCAAAGCTGGACATGAGGTCTATGACTTCCGCAATCCGCCTCATGGTAAGGGTGGATTTCATTGGTCTGACGTAGATCCGAACTTCCAGAATTGGACCGTGGAGCAATATGCAGAAGGTCTGGGTCTGAAAGGCCATTGGTCAGAGCAACAGTTCAAGAGCGACCTTGAGGCCATGGAATGGGCCGACGCTTGCGTTCTTGTGCTTCCATGCGGACGCTCTGCCCACACCGAAGCCGGCTGGTTTGCCGGCCGTGGCTGCAGGACCATTGCCTACATCCCCGAGATGCAGGAGGCCGAACTGATGTACAAGCTGTTCAGTGCTGTAACAGGAAGCCTCGATGAACTCGTGGAGATTCTTGTGAGATAACTGCTAAATGGATTGCAGCACCTCAGAATTAGTATACTTCTCTTTCTTCTATAGTATAATGCTGGTAATCCTCTGAATCATCTTCATTAGATCCATTCCATAGATGCACTGACATTGCATCGAAAGCAAACTCGGGATCATCATAAAACATATTCGCCAGAGAAGCGATATCGTAATTCAAGACATCGTTAGAGCAGTCAGCCCATAAATAATCATATGGGTGCGACTGCAAATCGGTATTTATGCATTCAACAAGGGAATGTTGTGCTTTAATGAGGCAGTCATATACTCCTATCACCTCATTCGCCACGTTATCCCCATTATGCATCCAGTCGGAGTATAATAGATAAACTACCATTGCTATAACACTAAACAGTTAATCTTTAAATATTTAATGGGTCTTTGATCATCAAGAACTAATGAATCAAACCTAAGTTGGTTGATTGAATATCGAGCAATCTAACCTGATTTCTCAAAAACCTACTCAAATATACGAAATTTCGCCGATAAATGATACTTATTGTAGTTATTTTTCGTATATTTGTACTTCATTAGCAAGAAATAATATAAATTATATATGGAACACTTCAAGTTTATTGACTTGTTTTGCGGCATTGGAGGCTTTCATCAGGCTATGGCTGATTTAGGCGGAGAGTGCGTTTATGCGAGCGACATAGACGCAGATTGCCGCAAAACCTATGAAAGAAATTACGGCATTAAACCAGATGGTGATATTACAAAGGTAGAGGCTAAAGACATTCCGGCTCATAATGTTCTATGTGGTGGTTTCCCATGCCAGGCTTTCTCAAAAGCAGGAAAGAGACTCGGTTTTGCTGATCCAACAAAGGGAACCCTCTTCTTCGATATAATGAGAATCGCAAAGTATCACAAGCCAGAGTATATGCTTTTGGAGAATGTACGCAATCTTGCTTCTCATGATGGCGGTAATACTTGGCGGATTATCCACGATTCAATAGTTGAAGCGGGATATAACGTTATTGATGAGCCTGTAATTTTCAGTCCGCATTACATGGGTGTCCCTCAGCATAGGGAAAGAGTATTCATCATGTGTGTTCGAAAAGATATTGCTGAACTTCCTCCTTTCTATTTCAATCCTGAGAGAATGCCAAAGTGTTCAATTGATTCAATCCTTCAGAAAGATTCAGAGATTGAGGATTTGGACAGATATCTTTTGAAACCAGAACAGATTGAGTGGATTGATAATTGGAATGAGTTCCTCCATGGCATTAAGTGTGAGAAACTTCCTGGCTTCCCAATTTGGGCAGATTCTCTCTGCGCGATGGAAGACAATCCAATGATTGGGGATTGGGATAACTTGCCTAAATGGCAGCAGAACTTTATTAAGAAGAACAGCGAATTATGGGCGCAGAATAAAGAATTCATTGCAAAGTGGTTACCAAAAGCTCAGAAGAATCCGCTCTTCTTTGGGTCAAAGGCGAAACTGGAGTGGCAGGCTGGAGAATCAAAGAAGCCTAATCTGTGGGAGCATATTATGCAGATACGCCCTTCAGGTCTTCGAGTGAAACCAGGGACATACTTTCCAGCACTCGTAGCAATTACCCAGACTTCTATTGTTGGAAAGCGAAAGAGATTCCTCACTCCTCGCGAATGCGCAAGGCTTCAAAGTTTTCCAGACACATTCATGTACGATGTAAAGAATGCTCAGGCATACAAACAGTTCGGTAACAGTATAAATGTAGGCCTTGTAAAACTTTTTGCTCAATACATGTTTGGAGACAAAGAGATTCAGAAGAAGTACTCTTACAAGGTTCAATTTGGTAAAGGTGACGATTGTCTAACCCTTTTTGATGACATTGATGATTAATAAACTAAATATTGGATATTCACTTATAAAGGCATCGCTTCGGCGGTGCCTTTATTCGTTATAATGATACTTATTGTAGGTATTTATGGAAACAACAGAATTAATCCAGTTAGGTCAAGTTATCCGAGAAAAACGAGAAACTAAAAATCTTACACAGATACAAGTAGCGGAAAAAGCGCAACTTGACCGTAATTACATCGGCATGGTTGAGAGAGGTGAACGTAATCCATCATATCTCTCTTTGATAAAGATTGCTAATGGTCTTGATATGCAGGTATTTCAACTAA
>OLHG01001303.1_pt1 | contig 15664 bp, 30 predicted proteins | sample 1605971 | NCBI WGS metagenome assembly OLHG01 (sample SAMN03283289) | human gut metagenome | biome: human-associated habitat; material: feces | host: Homo sapiens | place: Peru | collected 2012 | reverse complement strand
CTCTTCGCAGATAGAAATTCCTCTACCTCCATATAAGCGATACTCCTTGCAATTTCTGTTCAAGCACCTCAATTTCATGGATGACCATATCGCATACAGCCGAGAGTTGCTTTTGCCGTGCGTCGTTTTCATGGCAGATAGACACTGACTTGCCTTTTCGCGCTGTAAGCATCCGCAGCTTTGAACCCGCGATGCGTTTAATTCACTTGCGTTTGTACGAACTACATTCCCGCAATCACAACGGCATACAAATGCAGGTCGTCCGTGGATGCGCCCGTCCTCGCGTAAAACTGTCAAGCGGTGAAACCTTTTGCCTGATAAATCAATGTGCTTTGGAATTTTTCTCACCTCTTTCTGACAAACAAAAAAGCGCCGCCAAGGAGTTCGAAAATTCCGAACCACTCGACGACGCTCCGCCCTTCCCTCCAAGCGACTTAGGAGGGGTACATTATTTGGTTTTGACTTCTGCCCTGCTGACCTTGACGATTTTCACGCCGTCCTTCAGCGGTATCAGCTCAACGCGGTAGTTCTTCTCCAGCGCCGCGTTGATCGCCGCCACCTGTCCTTGCGTAAGGATGCCACCTGCCAAAACGATCTTCCTCCCCTATCTCACTTATACAGCCCCAGCGCCGTGCAGCTCACCCACACGCCGCCAAGGGATATTCCCTCTCCTACCAGCAGCCACAACGAGCCGCCTGTTTCGATGCCGCCAAGAAAACCCAGCGCCGCGAAACTGCTCACGGCCAACAGAATCTTCCATTTCCTGTCCCGGCGGTGCTCATTCCTCGTCCTGCTCATCCTCGGTCTCCTCCATGCACTGCTCTCCGCATACGGGGCAAATATGCTCGATTCGCGTCTCCCAGCCATTTTCCCCGTCCAGATTCTCTTTGGTCACACAGACCACCGGCGTGTCAAACCTCACGCCGCATATCCTGCACCGCCAGCTCATTTTGTCAGAATGCACTCGCACAACTGCGACATGGGGATGTTCAGTTTCTTGCAGGCCCGCTCCAACTGACGAAGCGTGAAGTCCATCGGCGTCTTCTGCTTTCGGTGCAAAGTGGACGGCGAGATCTTCATCGCTGTTGCCAGGTTTTCCCGCGTGACCCCCTCTGCCCCCATGCCGCCTCGGAGCATACGGCACAGCTTCTGATCGACAGGATTCTCTGTGTTCAGGTACTTTACCCTCGGCATCTCCGGCCCTCCTTAGTCTCTGTCCGAAAAACGGACAATCTCATACTCTGTCCTTCGGTAACTCTTACGCCTCAGCCGGTCAAATCCCTTTTGAATCGTCTGATAGTCTCGCCCCGACCGTTTGGACAATTCACCCAGCGTCTCTCCCCAATACAGGGGAAACTGGAACTTGTCCCGCGTGACGATCATGTACATGGTGTGAATCATGCTGTACCTGCTCCTCTCCGTGCGATCATTTTCGCCCTTCCCCCTTCATCAGCTCGTCTAACGAACATCTGTACAGCGCAGCCAGTTTATGGAGAACTACCACCGGAGGGTCTGCCTTTCCTGTCTCATAAAGGCTCACCGCCGAAACACTTACTCCCAGCAGATTTGCCACTGTTTTCTGCGAATATCCGGCTTTCTTTCTTTGCTCCTTATAACTCAATCTCTCATCTCCCATCAAAAATAATTGAGAAATACTTGACTTTTCCTGAAATTCGCCTTATTATGTGGTTGTCTGTTCAAATAACTTGGCAAATTCCACTTGATTTTGGTGAAGCATCTCTCTATATCTGCTCGATTTCTTTTGCGTGTATTTATATTAACTCAATATTTGCTCAATTTCAAGAGCAATCTACTTCATTTTTCAATGTTCGTAGCAATGCACAATTTTGGAGGTATACTTTTGTGAATGGTGAACTGTTCGTTTACAAGATTTGGCAATTATGCAAAGCCAAGGGGCTGACAAAAGCCGAGTTCTATGAAACTGCCGGCATCACTCCATCGGCAATGGCTCTCTACAAAAAGGGAAAGACCAAGCCATCAATGGACACTCTTCGCGCTATTGCGCGTGTTCTGGAGATCGATGTTTCTTACTTGCTGACCGAACTGTACGGCGACGAAAAAGAAAAAGAGCCCGCTTCCCAACTGGAAAGCGAACTCGATTCCGCGCTTGTTAAGTTGCTGTGTTCTCTTACGCCTACTGAAATAGCGCAGGTGCAGGGCTTTGCCGCAGCGCTGATAGCAGCTCGTAAAGCCTGACCTTTTCCTCCATCGTCAGGGTGGAGACCAGTTTCTTCGCTTCCTGTTCGTTCATTTCTCTGCCCCCTCGTATGTCGTTTTGTGGCGTTTGCTTGGTTCAATCGTACTCTATGCGTGCCCCGGTGTCTACATCCGTTTTAGGAAAACGCTCCCCAATTTGGGGAAATGCCTCCATGCTTTCCATCCTGATCTGGGGAAATGCTGCCCAGATCAAGATAATTACGGATGGATAAGATCCGCAGCGGACACTGTTTTGTCCGTTACCGATAGAAAGGGGAAAATCATGTCTATATCAGAGATTCAGCACATCGCACCGTATATCCAGAAGTTTCCGGAGCTTGTCCGCCACGCAAAAACCGCCGCCGGTATGACCAACGAGGGACTGTCCGAGCTTTCCGGCGTACCCTATTCCACCGTCTGTAAGATTCAGTCCGGTGAGCGCGATCCAAAACTGTATGATGCCATCGCCATTATGCAGGCGCTGGACATCTCCCCTTATCAGGCGTTCGCTATTCCGCCTGACAGCGACAAAAACGCCGCTGCCGCGCAAGAGCGCATACACGAGCTTGAATTGGATAATGCCGTGGCCTCTGGGGATGTGGCGCGGCTGGAGCAGGTCAACGACCTCTGCACCGTGCGCCTGGATGCCGTTATCCGCCAGCGCGATTATTACAAACGCTGGTCTGTGTTTTCTTCAATTTTTGCCGCGGTTCTCTCCCTGTTCTTGAGTGTTTACCTCCTTTTCGACTTCCGCAATCCCCACGCTGGCTTTATCCTTCAGGATAGACCTACAGTTTTTGCGTGGCTTGTTATCCTTATTATGTCTGTTTCTATCGGCGTTTGCGGAATTGTCGGATACCGTGCGCTGCGCGATACTGCAAAAGAGACCGTACTCCAAAAATAGAACAACAGTTCTACTGCGCTCTCCATTATATAACACAAGTATCTTGTTATCAAGTGGCGATTTTTACGAGATTCTTGTTATGTTTTTGTGTGCAATTCCCACTGGAGGTATCCCATGAAAATACCAAAAGCAACGCAGTTGCCCTCTGGCAACTGGAATGTCAATGTTATGATCGACGGTCGGCGCATCTCCGTTACCGCACCTACCAAGCGCGAAGCGGAGAACGAAGCCGCCGCCCTGAAATCCGGATCCAAAGAGCACACTAAGGCGAAGCGCGTTCCCCTTACCGCCGCCATTGACGATTACATTGAAAGCAAAAGCGCCGTCCTCTCTCCGTCCACTGTCCGCGGCTATAAAACTGCCCAGAAAAACAGGTTTCCGTCCCTCATGAATCGTGATGTACGCACCATCACCAAACAGGACGTGCAGATTGCTGTCAATGCGGAGGCCAAGACCGTCTCTGCCAAAACCGTAGCCAACGCCTATGGGCTCATTCGCCCCGTCTTGAAGGAGTGCGGCGTGAACGTATTCGGCGTCCGATTGCCGCAGGTGCAGAAGCCGGTCAAAAAATACCTTCAACCGGAGGACATCGGCAAGCTGGTAGAGGTCGTCCATGGCGATTCCTGCGAGATCCCAATACTGCTGGCCGTCTGGTTGGGTATGCGCCGTTCCGAGATCGTGGGTCTGTGCTGGGACTGCGTGGACACGGAGCGCAATCTGCTTCACATCCGCCGCGCCGTCGTCCCTGATGAGCATAACCACTGGGTTCAGAAGAACACCGCAAAAAATCTATCCTCCCAGCGTACCATAGACTGCCCGGACTATATCATGGATAAAATACGCCAGCTCCCGCACCGTCCCGATGGCCGCCTGTTTGCTATGCACCCCGACACTGTCCGAAAGCATATCCACCGCGCCTGCGACCGCGCCGGAATTCAGGATACCACCGTCCACGGTCTGCGCCACACCAATGCCGCCGTTATGAAGTCGCTGGGCATTGACGACCGCATCGCAATGGAGCGCGGCGGCTGGAGCTGCGAAAGCACTTACAGAAAGACATATTCCTATGTGTTCGACAGTGCTAAGGCCACCGCAAACACCGCCATCAACGACTACTTTTCAGCACGAATTACAGATGAAATTACAGATGTAAAATGAAAAAACTTGTGTTTATGCGGCCTTTCAACTTCTTTCTGTCGGGTTCAAATCCCTCCTTCCGCGCCAACGGCAAGAAATCCCGTAGCCCTTGTGGTTACGGGATTTCCTTTTATCCATGCGGGTTTCAAGATTTTTCGCAACGACTATTTTGACAGTAATGAAGCGCGAAATGATGGCATTAAAACCACTGATAACACAACTTTTTACATACGGATTTACATACGAAAAACCGGCCCCATACGGAGCCGGTTCTTCTATTCCTCACACCACCACACCGTTTCCATCCTGACACCCGCCACGGCGGCCTCCTCGTGGGTCATCAGTATGTCAACGTGCTTTCCTTTTACGCCTGCGTCCAGGGCGATGTATGTCTTGTCTCCGATGATGACTGTGCTGCCGGTCGGTATCACGTCCGGGTCGGTCGCCACGCAGGAGCCGGGATATACCCACTGGCCGCTGGCGGTCAACACACGGCCGAACTCGTCCTGGTTCATGTGCGCGTACTTCTCAACGCAGTCTGCACAGTAGCCGGTAATGATGCAGTCCTCCAGCACGTTGCTTTTGGCCTTGACGGCTTCCAGTATGCGTTCCGACTCATCGGGATCCTCTTCTACGATTGTATCATGGCTGTCAACATCTTCGCCCCACTCCACCCGCAGGACGGTATGCGGCGTGTCCGCGCTGGCTCTCCACGGGGCGATCAGCGCGAAGATCAACAGTGCCAGCAGCATGAACTCCAACAGGAAGTGCGTCTGCTCCCGACGCACAACGCGCCGGTACTCTGCCCGCATAGCCACGAAGGGTCCGGGGCATAATCCGAACTCCCCGGCACGGACAATGTTCTCGCTCATTGTTTTATAGACTATCTGTTCCCTTTTGGTCATTGATTATATCGCTCCTCACGAATAGTACAGGTTTACCCGGCAGTCAGCGCAATGCTTGAATATTGCTTTCCAGTGCTCAAACATATTGTAGGGTTTCATTACGTGGTAATTGTGCCCCATCATATCGGACTTCAAATCCTTCATGGCGTTGTATATCTTGCGACACTCCTGCGGAGTGAATTTGTCTCCACAGTCTGAATGAAAAATCAGGATGTCCAGGTCGTCGTTGCAGTGCGCGTTCCAGTATTCTGCTTCTGCATCAGAGAAGGGCGCACCGCGGAGCATATTTCTCTTAAAAATGTTGTGGCACTGCTGGCCGTAGGCAACCTTTATCAGTTCAAGGATAAACGTGCCGTATGTAAGATACCCACAGTCAAAACCAGTCTCATCGGTCAGCCCTTTCGCACGAGCGCAAAGTCCCATTATTCTTCGCCCTCCTTCTCCTTCTCCTCATACAGCGGGCACCCGCAGTTCACAAAGTCGGCACAGTAAGGGCTATCTCCATTGAAGCACGCCCAAGCCCACTCCTCGTGCCACTTACATCCAACACAGCATTTGCTTTTCATGTCCTCACCTTCTTACTCAGTCTGTTCCAGCTTGCCGTAGCGGCGCTCTGGCTCCACCCTGACAGAGTGAAACCGCAGCTCGCGCAGCGCACATAATACCTTTCCGGCACATGAATACCGATTTTTCGCTCCCCGCTGTCTCTTCCGCAGCGGGGACAAACCTCCAGTTTCCCACGGGGCTGCCTGTTGTATGTATTCACCGCCAAACATTCCTTTCGTCATATTCTTGGGAATACTCACGGTCAGTCCATGTATTCCCTCCACCTATCCGCGTAGCCCTTTGCTTTCAGCGTTCTCGCGTTCATGGTGTACCTGCGCCGCCGAAGCATAACGCTCTTTTCGTGGCAGCGGTCACAGTAGCCCTTTTCCGAAATGTCCTTTGACGCATCCAGCGCAATGTCATCGGTAGGCCGCACGATATACTCCTCTGCCATTTCTTCTATGCACTTGGGGCATAGTTTGGCGGTGCATATCTTGAAAATCGCTTTATCCATTGGGGAGTTCTTTCCTTTCACGCATCCTTTTCTCAACGGAAGCTACAGCGCGGAGGATGTCGTAAGTGTCAACCCGTGAAAGAGGGTCAGCGGTAATGACGTCCTTCCCGATGTATCTCGCATAGTCGTACTCCAATTTTGCCCCCTTGCTCACCTGCCATCCGTGCTGAAAAAGCACCACGTCCGCGCTATCCAGCATAGCAAAGCATATACGCATATAGTCTGCTGGCTTCATGCCCTCCGGCAGCTCCGCCGGGCTCAGGACAGTGTGACCCGCACACTGCAGCGCTGTTTCCGTTTCCTTAAACTCTGCCTTATAATGCGGATTGCCTGTGATACGTCCTGCTATATAGATTTTCATTTCTGCATTTCCTCCTTCTGCAGAATAACGACACCATCCTTCCGTCCAAAGCACCCACAGGACTTTTCGTAACCATGCACCAGCACATTTGTATGGTGCGGGCATCTACCGTAGTATCCGTCATCCTGCGGCGTAAAAAGAGCGCAGTCCTTGCAGAAATTGCCAATGCCAAGAGAAACCTTCAGATCAGACACGGCCTCGTCGATATACCGTTCCAGTCGTTCCTCGCGGGGTTCGGTAAACCACTTCTTCTTGAACTCCGCAACGGACCGGTTCCAAACGCCCTCGCCGATGTCCCCAGAGTCAAACCACTCCCGGTTATGGAAAAGCCGCGCCATGTCCTGCGCCAGCTCCACCAGCTCCTTGTCCTTCAGGCAAGAGGCGTATTCCTCAAGCTGCGCGTAAAAATAGTTCATAGAACCTCCAGACATTATTGCTCCTCCCTTCTCCGTCCGCCAGAACAGAAATAATCATCCTCTACCGGGATACACCCGTAAAAACTCCCCATCGGTTCCTTGCAATACCGTTTTCCGAACTCTGTTACACCGCTTTTCTTGCAGTCCTTGCACCGCGTCACGACCACGGCGTCCACGGTGGGAAGCTGCTCTGCATACGCCAACACCGTCTCAATGCCGTTGATGAAATGCTCGTTGGCGTGTTCTTTGTCACAACGGTTCGCCCGAATGGGAAACTCTTGCAGTTTGTCACCTTCAATTAGCCGCATCGTTGTCACCTCCATCCATCTTCGCGCCGTTTTCCACAAAGTTGCAGACCCTGGCCGCGCATGAGAGGCACAGTTGTTTCTCCGCAGAAAAAGGTTTCTTAAAATTCACAACGCCATAGTGGTTGAAATCCAGATTCACACCGTCAACCTCGTAGTCGATCTCACGCCCGCACATATCACACAACACTTTAACCATCAACTATTCCCTCCGTCCATCTTCGCCCCACAGCCGGGGCAGTAATCCGACAGCACATATTCGTCATTGCAGTCATACACCGCCTCATAATGGCATTTTGAGCAGAAATAGCCACCAATCGGGTCTCGTCCTGCAACTGCTGGGTTCCAGCCCGTCAACTCGCTTTCATATATGGGCATCCACACTGCTTCTACTGTTCCAACGCTATCTGCATTTTCTGCTCTGACAAAACCAAGCACCGCATCCAAAACAGCCTTGTCGATAACCCCCTGTATGCTCACTCTGTTCTCACACACAACAGGCATCTCAGCGAGAATTTTGTTGTAGTATGTTGCCTTGCGAACCTTCCATCTCCCATCCCAAAAATCAATGGAATAGCCGCTGCTTTTTGCCGCTTCCATTCTCGCTGATCTCGCTGCGCCGGTTCTCACGAAGTAGCTTTCCCGCGTCACCCACGGATTTTTGTAGATTTTCATTCCACACCGTCCATCTTCGCGCCGCAATCCTCGCAGTATTTTTTGGTAGGTTTGTCCCAACTGCCTTCAGTGGTAATGACAAAGCCGCACACAGAGCAGCACCACTCGTCCCCGCCAAGGTGCGCCCACCGCCCATACACCACCGGGGCAACATCAGCAGCGGGAATGCTGTGAAAGTCCTCCGCCAAATCGTTATAGGCGTCTGCGTAGATTCCGCTTTCCCCACCAAACTCTTCAAACGCTTTTTGACATTCTTCCGATCGCTCACGGATATAAGCGATTGCCGACTTGCGGCTTATGTATTCATCCATTGCAGTTCCTCCTTGTCTCGCGTCCCATGATGGGCAGCAGCGTGTGCGCTCGTATCCATGTATACACCAACGCCCTGCTCTCTGCTGTGCCCATTGGTTTCTTTTTCGGTGGTAATTTACCGTTCTTCGCAGCAATAGCCGTGGGATTATGCTTGTGCTCCCCCATCATTCCACCTCCTCCACATAACCCCAGCTCTGGAACGGACGCTTGATTTTACGCCCGTCACAATCCATTTTGCTGTAGTTGTAATAAGGGCAGGCACAGCAATCCGACTCGACTTTACATAGCCCCCTGAACTCGCCCAGCTCCTTCGGCGTGTCGTAGATTTTCAGGTTGGAGATGTGCCAGCCGTAGCCATCCTTCGCTTGCAGATACTCGTGCATATCTTTGAGAGTAAGGCACGACGACCGCGCCACATCGTTTGTTGTCGGCTGATCCTCACCTTTGACATAGTAACTGCCGCCGGGTGCTTTTGTTTCCAGCTCATAGATGCGGTCGCAGATAAACTCGCCAATGACTTTGCCGTTTCCTTTATTTGCACCTTCTGGGCTCTCTAAGTAAGCAGACACCGCCATAAACGAGTATTTTTCTCTTGTTGGAGCGTCCAGAACCCAGAGCGCATCATACCCAGCCACTTCCACTGTGCAGTAGATGTAGCACTTAAACGGCGTTTCCATCTTCGGGCGGGTCTTGCGTATTTCGATAGTCTTTTTGCCGTTGCAAATCTTCTCGCACCACTTGGGACGAATGCTTATCATCACGGCCTTGCTCATTCCTTTTCCTCCTTCCACGGCGTATCCACGCACTCCGGCTTCTTGCAGCGCATCTCGATTGCCCACAGCAAATTCCACGCCGCCGCCAGCAGGTGATCCTCGTCCTCCTGTCCGTCCAGATACTTCGCCGCGTGGCGCATGGCACTGTCCAGCAGACTGCTGGTGGGGATGCCTTTATCGACATTATGCGTCCCATACTTGAGTGCGCCGGCCTCGCAGTGCTTGCTCACCTCTATGATCGCCGCCCACGGGAGAAGATCCATGCGGCCTTTCCCACTGTGCATATCCCGCTGCGCCCCGGTGCAGAAGGTGGTACGCTCTCCGCTGTCTTTGATACCGCCCATCACTGCCGCTTTTGGCTTTTCGGCAGACTTTTCACGAATCTCACGGAGCGAAAGACCGTCCTCATTAAATTTTTTCCAGCAGTCCGGGCAAAGAATCTTTGGGCCGGAAGCTGTCGCATCAAAGTCTTTTCCGCATCCTACGCATACGCTCATGTTTCTTTCTCTCCTTTCGGTCGTTCCAACGGTCTGTACACCGTCTGCGTTCCCTTAATGTGCGGCATGAGCCAAACACACCACATCACATCCATCAATAGGCTGCCGCCGTGGTCGTCCTTGAAAAAGAAGTCCGGTCTCCATGTCAGGGGCAGAATATAACTGGGCGGGAACTCATCAAACAAGGGAAGGCGGCGCTTCGCGTGCCAGAACTGTGACTTCACCAGAAACGCAAAGGGCTTGCCCAGCTCCGCTGCCCTGCGGATAAACGCCTCCGCCAGCGAGAAAGGCGGGTTCGTGATAATCCAATCAGCCGCGTCAATGCTGGACTTCAAGAAGTCCGTCCCATCCAGAATGTCCGTTGTATAAACGGTCTCAAAGTACGTCTGAAGCACACCGGCCATATCCCCCTCGCCTGCCGCCGGTTCCCAGATCACCGCGCTCCCCGGCAGACGGAGGAAGTCCAGCAGCGCCACCGTTACCTCCGGCGGCGTCGGGTAAAAATCCGACTCCCTTCTGCCAATCGCGCTGTTGCCGCCCGCTATGCGGCTTGCATGTAAACTATCCATGTCTTTCCTCCATCATCCTTGCCATCCTCATATCCAGCGGTTCCCCTCGGAACTTTATCTCCGGCGCAAAGGTCATCATGCGCTTTGGTCTGTCGCTCACGCGCATCTTGTAGCGTTTTTCAAATTCTCTCGCATACCATTCCCAGAAGATATACCCGTAAGGATTTCCTTTGTTGTGGCTCTGCAGCGCGAGCAAATGGCACATTCTCCGGTTCCATATAACGGCGACATCGCCATCTCGCGGTGCAGGAATATACGCCGCCGGTTCCCAGCCGTATAACCGCTTTGTGTGCAAGTGCCACGCCTCAGTAAAAATCAGGCGGCTCATACCGCCCATGCCGATCGTGTAATAATCTCTCAGGTTCTCGGTCAGCCTACGGTTTATAGATGACATATCATCTCACCTCCAAGTGCTCGCGCCTGAAGCAACTTCCACCAGATCTGTTCGTCAAGGCGGTATGTCACCTTCGGCTTGAACTCCATAAATGTCGGCCTGGGTTCTGCCCTGCCTATATCGCCCACATCTGCAAGACCATCAAGGAACTTGTGTATGGTCTGCATGAAGAACACCGCCGCGATCTGCTGCCCATCGGTAAAGCTCCCCGGCTTCGCGCCCAGAACGAACTTGCACCAGTTATAAACCTCGTCAACGCCGTACTGTTTCGCCCTCAGAGTGAGGGCTTTCAGTGCCTTTTGAACTTCATTGAAAAGCGCACTCTTCTCCGCATATCCAGTGCTCATCTCAATACCTCACTCCGATGTAGTCCAGCACCCGCGCATAACCAAGGCCGTCTTTCGTGGGTTTCCACAGTCCGTCCGTATCAAACGCCCCGCCGCCGATGCAGAACGCATAGTGCTTTGGGTGCGTCAGTTTCATGCGCTGAAATCGGTTGATGCCTTTTTCAAGATGCGCCCCGAAACCGCAGAACATACAGCCTGTGCGCTGACAGCCCGTGCAGTGCAGCGGGCAGTCGATCAGCGTCGCGCCGTAGTCGTTCTCGCCGTCGCTGGCCACGATGTCGCCGTACACGCCGGCGTAGGGGAGTTGGTGGTCTACGATAAACCGCAGCACATCCTGCTCCGTCCAGAAACTCATGGGCTTGCCCATCGGTCGCTTGCCCTCAAAGGCGTTGCAGCCGCTTTTCATCCAATATGTCATGCGTAATCTGCTTTCCTCAGCCATCGTCGCTGTTGTAGCCTGTTGCCCGGTTTTGTGTGCGTAGGTTTTCAGCGGTGACTTTTTCATAATGGCGCAGCACTTCGCTGATATACGGAACGGTGCGTACAGCAGAAATTCCCACTTTTCGCAGTTGTAAGCAGACGGATGTCCATCATTCCTCACTGCTTCTCCGCGTAGCCGCTTCATTCGTAGGGAGTTTGGGTTGCGCCTTGCGTCAGTAATACAACCGGCCACCTCTTTGCTCACGATGCTGTACCCGTACTTCGTCACCACCTGCCGGATGTTCATCTTGGGTCGCAGCCGCGCAAGGTTGACAGTCACGCGGGGAAACTCCCTCCGCAGCCAGTCGGCGCACTCATTGACGAACTTCTGTATCTCCGGGTACTCCAACCCAGTGTTCACAAACACCAGATTCAGCTCCCACGGCGGTGTCCTGAAGCTCGACAGGTACCGCGCCGCCAGATACGCCAGCACCGTGCTGTCCTTGCCGCCGGAGAAACTGATGTAGCACTGTCCGCCCCATGCGGTGTACCACTCGTCCAGCTTTTCGTAGGTCAGTATCTCCTTGTCCTGCACGTCCAGCGCCATCAGTTTCTTCGCCGCTTCATTCGTCAGCGGCTGGTTCATCAACTCCATGCCTCTACCTCGTAAAATCCTTAAACTCGCACGACTTGAACGCCGCCCGCATATTCACCCATTGCTTTCTCACACTCTCATCACAGGCAGAACTGAAGGTAGTCCTGCAAAGTCTTTTTCGCACGGTTCACGATCCGGCTGACCGTGTTCTTATTTACGTCGTGCAGTGCTGCAATCTCCGTCACCGTCATGCCGACTTCGTACATCTCACTCAGGTACACCCACTGAACGTCCGTCAATTTCAGCGCCGCTTTTGGGAAGTGCCGCCGCAGACGAAGCAGCGCACCAAGGTTCGCGTCCCTGTCCAGCAGCATTTCATCCACCCTGCCGCCCAGCACTTCGTCCAGCAGCACGTCCGTCGCCACATCTCCCATCCTCCGCAAAGTCATGATCTCTACTCCCTCTCTCCCTATATCTAACTTGCCGGTAACTTGCTCCCGGCCCTTTGGCAATCGGTAGTCTAATCGCCGTGTCAAGGGAAGCAGAGAAACTTTTTCGCCCCCATATAACACCCGTGTCAACACCATGCCGCCGCCCTCGCACCACCGCCGCACAAAGGTCGTACCTCCCCCTCACATATATGGCGCTTGCGCCCGCCGCAATTTTTATTTTTCGACCTCGGCCTTTTGACCGTTTCGTTTTTTCGGCCCGGTTTCAAAACCACCCCCCTACCCCTAACTTGCCGGTAACTTACCAAAGCACCGTTTATTGTTTTAATTACCGTATAAGGGCCTCGAAAAGGAACATGGAGGTGGGAAGGAGAGTTGCGGGGCGCGGAAGAAAGTCGTGTGCCTTCCGAATTGTAAACCTGCCCCCCTATGGCCCCATCGGTTGGCGGCATTTCTCGGGGCCTGCCGCCCATCGGTAGCGCTTCCTGCATTTTCGCGCCAATTTTGCAAGATGCCGCCGCCGTTCCGCCCGTTTCTGTGGGTATTATTGTATGTAATACGCACGGAAACGCTTTTTCTTGCAAGTTCTCTTGCGTTTCGTTTCTCGTGCGGAAATTTTGCCAGTTTTGCAGCCCTTCGCAGGTGGTGGGCTGTGCTTGCCTGGCGCCTGCTGCTGGGGGCAGGGGCACCCGCCGCCGCTGCCGGTCGCCGTCTGTCCGTTGTTCGGCCCGGAACATAGGCCGCCGGGCGACTCTCCTTCCCTCCCCTCGCCGCCGCTCTTTTCTTCCGGTCATTGTCTCCGGCTGGTGGTCTCCGTTCTGCTCTGGTGTTCTCCTGCTTCGGGTGTCCCGCTGGGGTTTTTGGTGCTCGTTTCTGCTCTGCTGGGTATGGTTGTATATGATACTGTTTTATACTGTTTTCAACCGCGCCCGGAATAAACGCGCGCGCACGCGTGAGGGGCTGCCGCTGCTCTTTCCCGCTTCTTTGCCCTCTGCGGGGCTGCTGGCGGCGTTTTTCTTTGGGGGTCGGTGTCTGGGGTATTCCCTCAACGCCCGGAAAGCGTGGCGGGGCGTTTCTGTCCGATTTCTATATTTACGGGGGCATTGTCAAAAATCCGCACGGGCATAAAATTAGCACCGCCGGGGCGGTTTTGGTTCCGTCCTGGCGGTGCCGGTTTGGGCTTCTTCGGTTGTCTGTTCTGGTTCAGGCGGTGACGATCTCGGCGGGGCTGGGGCTGCCGTGGAAGTCTCCGGCCCATGCCTGATATATTGCGCCGTGTTCCCCTGCTGCCGTTACCCATCCGCGAACGGTGGCGGCCATACGGCACGGGACGCGGGGCCAGCGGCGGCCCACGTCAAGCCAGATTTGCAGGCCGTCCGCCGCTGCGGCTCTGATCTCCGCGGCGGTGTATAGCCGCGCTTTACCCTCTGGGGCGATGTTGTACAGATTCTCCGGGCTGGTGGTGTTGTTGGTCGTCATGGCGTCTTGTCTCCTTCCTGCGCCCTGCTGGGCGCGTCCGTGGTTAGTCCTGGGCGTTGTCCTGCTGCGCGTGGTAGCGGTCCCGCATGGCATACAGGCGGCGGGATATGGTGGACCGGTCAACCATCAGCGCGGCGGCTATCTCCGCCGTAGTGTACCCGCGGGCGGTCATGGTCAGCGCTACGCGGTCCACCTGATCCCGGGCGACGCTCTCCACGCTCTCGCGCAGGATCGCGGCGGCCTCCGGGCTGGGTGCTATTGCGTCGCAGTCTGCGCCGGCCTCGGTGTCGATCTGCCAGCGCTCGGCGCCGTCGTCGTCAATGGTGGCGGATATGGCGCGGGCGTGTCTCTGCTCGGCCCTGCTTATGCTGTGCGCGGCCTGGGCCGCTGCCCGGTACAGGATCACCGCCAGCGGCGCGGGCGCGTCCTGGGCCTCGTTGCGGGTCAGCGCGGCGCCCATCCGAGTCCAGGCGTCGGCGGCTACGGTCTGCGCGTCGTCCTCGGTCTCGATCCATGCGGCGCCGGTCTGGTTGCGGGCCTCTGCCTTCCGGCGCACGGTCCAGGCCATCGCCACAAGCGCCTTGTACTGCTGTTCCCCGCTCATGCTCTCCCACTCGGCGCGGGCGGTCGGGGTCTCGATTTCAACAATCGGCTTTCCCTTCCGCTTGGCTTCCTCCACGTCGGCGGCGGTGGCCTCGGAGACCTTGCACCACTCATATTTTGCGGAATAGTGCGCCTCCACGGCCTCGGCGCTCTCGGCGTGTGCGATGTTGGCGCAGTAAACGCTTTCGCTGTACTGGAAACTTACGTTGAAATACTTTTTCATGTCGTGTGTCCTTTCCGGCCTGTCGGCCTCAAAAAGTGCTGTTTTGTGGTAACTTTGTAATTATCATTATAAGCGCATATCTTATCATTGTAAATCGGTAAATTAACCAAATAATTATCGTTGCTATTGTGAGACTTGACAAAATTAACAAAATCGTTTACACTGTGCACAAATTGGCCGCCTGCCGGTAGACTATAAGCAGGCCGCCCGGAAAGAGGTGATACAGAATGCAGGTTTCAAAACTGCTGCGGCACGTTCTTCTTGAGCGGGGAATTTCTGCAAGAGAACTTGCACGCCGTCTAAACACAAGCGGGCCGAATATTGCCCAGAAGCTGGGCCGCGATAATTGGAGTGTGTCCGATTTGGCCGCCATTGCCGCCGCCCTGGGCTGTGGATTTTCGGTGTCCTTCCACCTGCCGGACGGCCAGACGATGACCGCGGAACAGCCCGCCCCGGCGGAACAGCTGGAGCAGAACGCCCCCACCACCTGAACAGCAGCCCCGGAAAAATGCGGGGCAAAACACGAACAGCGCCCCCGGAAGTCAACCTTGCACCACACAAAACCGTGATAAAATTAAACAAAAGTAAATTTGCAAGGAGGAACAAAACATGAAGATCAACACCCACGGCAGAAAAATCAACTTGGAAACATTGACCAACGCTTCCGACTCTACAAAGGGCCTCGGCTCCCGCACGGGGGAATATGTGGAAATCTTTTATGACAAGTCCACCGGCAATACCTGGTGCAAGTACCACTGGGATCGCGAGGAATGGACGGTCTATCATGACAGTGATGTCATCAAGGTCGGCATCGCCACCCGCTACAAGACACAGCAGCAGATTGCGGACATGATCGGCAACACCCTGACGGAGGACGAACAGACCGAGCGCGAGAACGCCGAGTATTTAAGAGGAGGTGCGCAGACGTGAACACGCAGGAACTGATCCAGCGATACAGAATCGCCCTGAAAATTGACGAACACGGCCAACCCACCGGAAATCTGGTTGTGTACCGCGCCGACA
>OLHG01001301.1_pt1 | contig 15679 bp, 16 predicted proteins | sample 1605971 | NCBI WGS metagenome assembly OLHG01 (sample SAMN03283289) | human gut metagenome | biome: human-associated habitat; material: feces | host: Homo sapiens | place: Peru | collected 2012 | reverse complement strand
AAACTACTAGACATAATGAAACTGTTAGTATCTTCCTTTTACTTATATTTAATTTTCTTAATTTATATTTAATAAAATTCATAGTACCAGCCCCATATTATTTTACATAATTAGTATAACTTTTTTATAGCAAATTGGCAATAACTAATACAAAAAAAAATGGCCATTTTTTGACCATTTTTGTCTATTACATTGCATCACGTCTTGAGAAATTTAATCTACCTTTTTTGTCAGTTCCAATAGCTTTAACAACTATTTCATCACCTAGTTTTACTACATCTTCAACTTTTTCAACACGTTCTTTTGCTAGTTTAGAAATATGTACTAACCCTTCACATCCAGGCCATACTTGAACAAAGCATCCGAATTCTTCAATAGCAACTACTTTAGCAGTATAAATTTTACCTTCTTCTACTTCTCTTACAATGTTCTTTATCATTTCAGCAGTCTTATCAATAATCTCTTGATTAGAATGATAAATAATTACTCTTCCATCATCTTCTAAATCAACTTTAACTGCATTCATATCAGTAACAGATGTAACATTACTTGCTTCACAAATAATCTTAGTAATCATCTCTCCACCTTTACCTATAACATCTTTAATCTTTTCAGGTTTAATCATAAATGTCATAGTCTTAGGAGCATACTTACTAACTTCAGGTCTAGGTGCTGGAATTTGTTTTTCAATTACATCAAGTATTTCCATTCTAGCCACCTTAGCTTGCGCTAAAGCTTCTTTTAATATTTGTTTAGTAATACCTCTAATCTTAATATCCATTTGTAATGCACATATACCACTTCTAGTACCTGCTACTTTAAAGTCCATATCACCTAAATGGTCTTCCATACCTTGAATATCAGTTAATATAGTATAATCATCACCATCAGTAATAAGTCCCATAGCAATACCTGCTACTGGTGCTTTAATTGGAACCCCTGCAGCCATTAAAGACATACAACCAGCACATATACTAGCTTGACTTGATGAACCATTACTTTCTAATATTTCAGATACTACACGAATAGTATATGGAAATTCATCTTCACTAGGAATAACTTGTAATAATGCCTTTTCTCCTAATGCTCCATGTCCAATTTCACGTCTACCTGGAGAACCATATCTACCAGTTTCACCTACAGAAAATTGTGGGAAATTATAATGAAGCATGAATCTTTTCTCATCTTCAAGTGATAATCCATCTAATATTTGATGTTCACCTAAAGCTCCTAAAGTTGTAATAGATAAGCTTTGAGTTTGTCCTCTTGTAAATAATGCAGAACCATGAGTACGAGGTAAGATATCAATATCAGTAGATAATGGACGTATTTCTGTCATACTTCTTCCATCAGCTCTTGTTTTCTCTTTTACAACAATTCTTCTAAATAATTCGTATTCTAATTCTTCTAATACTAGTTTTACTTTAGTAAGCAATTCTTCTAAATCTTTTTCTTTTAATTCAGAATTTTCTTCTTCATACTTACTTACTACATCTTCTTTAACTTTATCTATAGCAGCATATTTTTCTAATTTATCTTTAATACGAAGTGCTGCATCCAATTTGTCCTTGCAAAGTGAAGCAATTTCTTCTTTTAATTCACTAGTAATTTCTAGTTTTTCATATTCCATCTTTTCTTCGCCAATTTCACTAATTATTTCTTCTTCAAAAGCGATTAATTCTTTTATTGCCTCATGACCAAACATAAGTGCTTCTAACATATCATCTTCACTAACTTGTTTAGCACTGGATTCAACCATGTTTATAGCCTCTTTAGTCCCTGCTACTGTTAAATCTATATCTGATTTTTCTAATTGTTCTGGTGTAGGATTTATAACAAATTCTCCATCAATTCTACCAACTTTAACTCCTGCTATAGGGCCATCAAAAGGTATTTTACTAATACAAGTTGCAAGACTTGAACCAAATAAAGCAGTTATTTCAGGTGAGTTATCTTGTTCTACAGATAATACTGTATTAACTATTTGTACTTCATTTCTAAATCCTTCTGGGAATAATGGACGCATAGGTCTATCAATCATTCTAGCAGCTAATGTTGCATTATCAGTAGGACGTCCTTCTCTTTTAATAAATCCTCCAGGTATTTTACCAACTGAATATAACTTCTCTTGATAAAGTACCATTAAAGGAAAGAAATCAGATAATATATTAGCATTTTTACTAACTACAGCAGTAGATAATATTACCGTATCACCATATCTTACTAAAACAGCACCATGAGCTTGTTTAGCCATTTCACCATGTTCTACAACTATTTTTCTTCCTCTAAAGTCTAATTCAAAAACTTTTTTCATATTTTACTCCTTACTTTTTAAAATATTCTCTTATTGTATTGTTATTTAATTGTCTAAATAATTTCTTTGCTTTAAATCTACTTATCTCATCTTCATCACTAACCGGTAATAATTCACTTGCTTTACAATATTCACTAACAAATTGAGTATATTCAAGTTCTGATGAACTATATTCATTAATAACTTCTGGATAAGGATACTTTTGTCTACTCATTAAATCTATCATTTTACTTTTATCATTTTTCATACGGACTAAAGTATATCCACATACAAATGTATCGAACTTCCTGTCAATTATTGAAATAACTTTATCATCTTCATTAAACTTAATGACATCCTGTCTAATAGGTACTCTTCTTATTTCAATAATAGTTTCAATTTTACCAATATATAAATTCTTTACTTTCATATTGCACCCCCTTAGTAGTATTTTTCAAAAAATAAAGACACCAAAAAACAGTGTCTACTTTCTTAATCCTAATTTTTTAATTACTTCACGATATCCATTGATATCATTCTTTGCAAGGTAATTTAATAAGCTTTTTCTTTGTCCAACTTTCTTTAAAAGTCCACGTCTTGAATGATAATCATGAGAGTGTTCTTTTAAATGTTCAGTTAAGTTGTTGATTTCTTCAGTAAGAATAGCAATTTGAACTTCTGTTGAACCAGTATCTTTTTCATTCTTTGCAAAGTCTTTAATAATTTGAGATTTTCTCTCTTTTGTTAAAGCCATTTCAAAATTCCTCCTTATATTGTATATTCACTAATCTCCACGTAATGGTCGGAATAATCCACTACCTAGAAACAGCAAGCACTAATAATATACCTTATTTATATTAATAAATCAAGTACTTTTATATATTTTATTCCATTTCATCAAACATTGATGAATCATAATTTAATACTTTAATAACGCTTTCTTTTTCATAATGAGAAAATAATTCTTTTATTTTAAAAACTGGAAGATAAAAGATATCAATCCTTTCAAACATTAATTTTGGAATATCTAATATACCATATTCTTTTAAATATTTAATTACTTCTACTACATTATCACTATTAGCTTTAAAAGTATTAAGTGTATCTTCATCATAGTTATTAACTATTTTATCGATTTCTTCATCCGTAAATCCATTATCTCTTAAGAACTGCATCTTTATTACCTCCTAACTGTACTGAAGACATAATTACATCATTAACTTTGCTTATTTCTTCACTATTAAGTCTAGAACCACGTATTGCAGATACTAATAAGATATGTTCCTTATCTTTTTCTCTTTCTTCAGGTGTAATGAAATCACTCTTCATAAAGAATTCATAATTACGTAATAATTTCTTTCTTGAAATGATTACTCCATTAAAATTATATGACCAGTTGCTTCGTTTATTTTCTTCTAACGCTGTAATTATAGGGTCTGCCATCGTATCATTAGATATAGTTAAAGGTAAATATTCATCTAAAAGCATATTATATGGATCATCTTCTAAGAATTTTTCTACATCGTGAGGTACGATTTCTTTTATTCTATCTTTACTTATTCCACAAGAAAGATTTAAATTAGTTACAAAACCTTTGAAATCTCTTCTACCTGTTTTATATACATTTTCGTATTCCATACCTTCTTTTTTCAAGGCATATAATCTATCCAATACTCCATTAGTATAAGAAGTTAATTTAGATGAATAATTCAAAATATAGTCTTCTTCATTTAATTCAACAAATCCATCAGTTATTTCCATAATTCTGGGTGCTAATAAAGCAGATAATGGAAATCTTCCTTGTCCTACTGGGAAATCATATAATTTTAATTCATCTAAGTGACCTAATAAATATGAATTACTTGATAATAAAACTGCTATTTGGCGTTCCAACAAATCTTTTCGATTGTATCCAAAACTTTCCAATAACTCTAAGTTTCTTAAAAAATCTCTATGTTTACCATAAAATTCTTGATTAGATTCACTAGGAGTAGTATCTATTATATCTCCACTAGAACGTTTAATATATCTTCTTTCAGTTTTATATTCCTTACCACTCACCTCTTCTGCAGTAGGGAAAAAGATTGGTTTATAGCAAGAGAAATATTCTCCACTTACATGACTATCACTAAATAGTTGACAACCTTCTTCTATTAATTCAGCACTTGATTCTAATAAAAACTTAGTTAAAAGCCTACCATCTTTTTTTACAAAACCAAGTCTATTAACAGATAAAGCATTTAATACTTTCTCTATTTTATCTAAACTTCCATTAGTCATTAATTTACTTGTTAATTTTTCATCCAAAATGGAATAATCAAAATCATATTTATTAAATAAATCACGTAAATCTTCTTCAGCAAATTTAAAGTCTTCTGCATCAACTACTTCAAGAGGTACTTCCAAAACTTCTATTTGATTATCTTTCTCTTTATTAATTACTCTTCTAGCTTCCAAAAATCTATTATAATTAAACTTTAGAAAATCATCTAAATACTTACCTTTGTCTTCTTCTTTAATACTAAATACAGAAAATACTTTATTAATTACTTCTTCACTGAAAACTCCATCTTTAGCTATTTCTCTTACTTCATGTTCCAAATCATTACAATCATCTAATTTACTAAAGATTTGTTCTCTTCTTTCGATAGATTTCTTAAGACTTCTTCTTTTTATATCTGTACGATATGCTAACTCACGTATTTTTTCTTCTTGAGCATCAACTAATTCGATATCATTTTGAGCTAAATAGTGTGCCGCATATATACTCTTGGCAAGTTCTTCTTCATCAGATTTTAAGATAAGAGATATAAGTTCTTTTAAGTCACTCTCATCAACAGACTTCAAAGCTGACAAATCATCGCCAGAAATACTACCATATACTTTATCAATTGCTGTAAGATTCTGTTCTAATCCATGAGATTCATCCATAACCTTTTCTAATTGTTTGTATCCTTTACTAATCAAGGTGTTTAATTTATCAATAATAGTTTTTTCTTTTCTCATCTTAATCACCTCAATCCTCGTCTTTTTCTTCCATTTCTTCTTCTTTTTCTTCTAAGTAATTTAAAATTCTTAAGCCTAGAGGAAAATTATTTTTAGTAACTCCAAGAAAATAATCAGTTAATGTACTAATATCTATATTAAGATTAGTACTTATTTCCTCTGTAGTAATATTTAAATCATGCTTTTTTATTATTACTTCGTCAAAAATGTTATTACCAATAGCATCTCTTTGTTCAAGAATATTTTTCATATTACTTTGCACCTCCTGCTATTTGATCTTCTTTTTCACTAACATTACTTACTACTCTATCTTTTAGTTTCATAGAAATATCTCTTGTTAATTCTAGATAATGTTCAAATACATCTTCTTTACTTATAGTAGTTTGTAATTCATCAATATTACAATTCTTTTTTCTAGAATCTAATGTAGTAGTAATACTTCTAGAACTATCTGCTTTCTTTCCAAATAATCCGATAATACCAAAAATATTATCTCTTAATCTAGTATATACAACTCTAGCTTGTCTTCCTTTAGAATTTGGTTTCAATTCTTCTAACCCTTTTAATTTTTTATTAGATGTAAATACTACTCTTTTACCTACATTATCATTTCTTAATTGTTCAATCAATAAAAATGCATCTTCAATTGTTTCTTGCGAATCAATATCTCTAATATCATTCTCTATTCTTTCACTTAAGAATAATACACAATTCTTAGTTCCTAAAGGGTCATTATCATATTCACTTAAAGCTTGTTCTAGTTTTCCTGTTTTATTAACCAAAACTTCTGTTGCTTCTTCCTCTAGTTCTTCTAATTCATCAGTGCTTTCTTTATATTCTTTTAAAAGTCTAATTCTATTTTCAATTGGTTCTAAATCATCTTTATGATTTTCTTCATCATCAATCAAACTTTTAGTTTCTAAAAAATCTATATTAGCAAAAGCTATTAAAGCCTCTACAACTTTAGGATTAAAATCATCTCCAAACGAATAACTCCATTGATCTAATATAGAAGAAATATCTTCATCATTTGAACATTGTGATAAAATCTTATAAACTTCTTTTATTTTTAACAAAGTTTTAGGTTTAAATGTTTCATTTAATCGTTCATTAATTTCATTAATTTTTCTAGACATTTGAGCTTCATCAGTTGATAAGAGCATTTTTTCGTATAATGCATTGTTCTTCTTAATTGCTTCCATCTTTATGTTATTTTTTTCTTCATCACTTAGTCTAGAAGAAGAATTAACTAATTCAAGAAGCAAATCAACACTTGCAATCTCTTTATCTTCACTAATAACTTCATCTTTTAACTTTGCATATTGTCTTTCCATAGATTCAGCATATTGATACTCAGCTACTTTATCCGCTAACAAAGTAGTTCTTTTTTCTAAAAGTTCCTTTGTAGCACCGACAAAATTTTCAGCAAGAGAAATTTGAGGAATCGCATCTCTTCCAAATTTTAAAAATCCTTCATATATAGTCTTAAACTTAGATAATTGATTTAAATATTCATCACTTAACGAAAGAGACTTTGACACATAGACAAAATCATTAGTATCTAATTCATAAAGTTTAAAAGGGTTATCTTTAAGAGATGCTATAACATCTTTTAATCTTGTAATTTCTTCTATTTTTAATTCTCTTTTATCTTTTGCTTCTTCTACTAAAAGCAATTTCTCGTTTATTAGCATTAATAGTTTTTCAAAGCCCATAATAATGCCTCCTATTCTAATAAAAATTATAGCATAATTTGTCAGTTATGTAAAAGAAAAAAGAGCTTATGCTCTAATAATTTCTATTTCTTAGGAATGGAGGTAATTCATACTCCCCATCACTATCAGTATCATTGTCATCTTCATCAATTACTGGAGTAGCAGTTTCTACTTCTTTAATTCTTCTTGTTGGAGTTTGTGCTGTATTATATAAAGGTTCTTTATTGTTCTTATCAAATCCAGTAGCGATTACTGTAACAATTACCTCATCAGTTAAGTTTTCATTGATAACAGAACCAAATATTGTATTTATATCAGTATTAGATGCAGCTCTTACTACTTCTGCAGCTTGTTCAGCTTCAAATAATGTTAAATTCATACCACCAGTGATATTGATAATTGCATCAGTAGCACCAGATATAGATGTTTCAAGAAGTGGACTAGATACTGCTTGTTTAGCAGCTTCAATAGCTCTATCTTCACCCATACCTATACCAATACCTATAATAGCATTTCCTGATTTTTCCATAACAGCTTTTACATCGGCAAAGTCAAGGTTAACTAAACCTACAACTGCTATTAAGTCTGATATAGATTGAACACCACGACGTAATACATTATCTACTTCTTTAAATGCTTCAAGCATTGGTGTAGTTTTATCAATAATTTCTCTTAATCTATCATTTGGAATAACAATTAGCGTATCTACATGTTTCTTTAATTCTTCAATACCTGCCAAAGCATTTTCCATTCTCTTTCTACCTTCAAAAGTAAATGGTTTAGTAACAATAGCAACAGTTAACGCTCCTAGCGCTTGAGCTATTTCAGCAACTACAGGCGCAGCACCTGAACCAGTTCCTCCACCCATACCGCAAGTAACAAAAACCATATCAGCACCAGCTAATGCGTCCTCGATTTCTTTCTTAGATTCAACAGCAGCTTCTCTACCGATTTCTGGTTTTGCTCCTGCTCCTAATCCATCAGTAAGGTTAGCACCAATTTGAATTTTTACATCTGCCTGTGAATTATTTAATACTTGTAAATCAGTATTGGCAACGATAAATTCAACGCCTTTTACTCCTGATTCAATCATTCGGTTAACAGCGTTTCCACCACCTCCACCGATACCTATTACTTTAATTTTTGCTAATTGATCCATTTCAAGTGAGCCAAACATTCCAATTCCTCCTTAGTTTCCAATAAAGTATCCAAACACTTTACTGACAATTGTATCATTTGTTGTTTTTTTAATACTTCTTTTATTATTTAACATTCCATCTATTTTATCATCATCAAACATTGAAGATGATTGTTCTCTTAATTTTAACTTTTCATTATAATATTTAATAATTCCTGATGCACTAGAATATTTATTATTTCTAATTCCAATAGTTGTAATATTTAAAGTAGTAGCATTAATTCCTAGAGTATTTTCAACTACATAGCTAAACCCTATTAATTCACTAATACCACCTGTAACAATTATATAACTTATTTTTCTTTTTGTTAAGTTATTTATTTGTTTTTTTGCAAGTTTTAGTAATTCTACTACCCTAGATTCAACAACTTCAGAGATTTCATATTGATTAATTATTATTTTATCTCCACTTTTAGTTTCTATTTCTAAAACATCATTAACATCAGCATATCTTCTTGAACATACTGCAAAATTTTCTTTTAGTGTCCTAGAAGTTGTTAAATCTACACCATATATATAAGAAATATCTTTATCTATATTCTTACTACCTAAATCAATGTTTTCTTCTTTAATAATTATTCCTTTATTGAAGATAGAAACATCAATTTTATCACTACCAATATTAATAACAGCTCCAAGTGATTTATCCATATCATGAGTTTTAGCTTCATAATAATCTCCAATACTTCCAAAAGTAATATCTTCTACTTCAATACCGCATTCATCAAGTATTTCTAAGTATGGGATAATATATCTTTTTGGTGCTGATACCAAAACAGCTTTTACTTCTAAGTATTCACCTTGCATTCCCTTAGGATCGTGAACACCTTCACCTTCATCAACTGAAAAAGTAATTGGAATAACAGTTACCAATCCATCTCTAGGTGGAATTTTATCTATAACGGAATTTTCAAGTGCTGAAGAAATATCATTACCTGTTACTATACCATCTTCATTTTCAATTTTAGCAACACCTGATACTACACTAAACTGTCTCTCATTTGATGGAACAGTAATTATTGCCTTGTCTATTTTAACTCCAATAGATGGTTCTAATTCTTTAATAGCTAATTTTAAAGAATTAATCGCTAACTCTTTATCAACTACTAATCCTTTTTTTATGCCAGTTGACCTTACATTAGTAGAAGCCAGAATATTAAAACGATTGTCTAAAAACTCACTAATGACAATTTTAATACTATCACTACCAATATCTATTCCAGTATAAATATCTCTCATATCATCGCTCCTACTTTCAAAATATATTATACTATATTTTAATATTATTTCAAATACTTTTTGAAAATAGAAAAAGGTAACCCGTAAGTTACCTTTAACACACAACTAAATGATACAATGCTCTTAAAAAAGTTCCGAGATAAGTGCCTATATTAAAAATAGTTACAACTACAACATTAAAACTAATCATAATAATAGGTGAAAAAACTAATAACAATACATTTTGTATAATCTTATTGTTTTTTATTAAATACTGCATAGTTTTCCTGAATATAATCTTCTAATAGCAGTACCTAAACTTCTTCCTACATCCATTACAGTTTTTATTCCTGTTGCAAAAGCATTAATTATAGTACCAGTAAGATTAACTCCACCAGCAATCATTAATAATTCTTCTCTATTACTTATATTTGCCATTTTATACCTCCTAATTACATTTTAATGGTCTTACAAAACCATCTATTAATCCTATTAAAAAGATTATTCCACCAACAAGGCCTACACCGCCCCATATCGATAGTCCTCCACCATTAATATTTTTCAAATCTTTATTATCAATTTCTAACATCTTATTTCCCCCTTACTAAATTAATAATATATTCAAAAATGGTCATTTCTTCTACAACAAATCTTACTTCTACTACGGCATTATCAATAAAATCTCTATCATTTAAATTAACTTTAATCATTACTTCCTTATAAAAGTTATTCTGTTCATTTATTATTTCATAACCTATTCTATCTATTTCATAAGTATATTTATCACTACCTATATAGATATCTGAATTATCAGCAATAATCTTTATTTCGCTTATTGGTACAAGTAAATTTAGTTTGTTATATTTAACTATTCCAGATGTTTTATAATAATCAGTTAACTTAAATGTTTGATTGATTAATATTACACCTAGTATTATAAAAGCAAACAATATCAACCAAGTAAATAAAATCTTAGGGATTTTTCTTTGATATTTAATCATATAATCATTAATACTAAGCATGTAATAAATTCTCCATATTAATACTTTTACTAAATAAATCTTTATTATCAAATCTATGAGAAATATATATTATCGTTTTATCTTTATTCTCTTCAAAAATATTTTCTAATATTTCTCGTTCTTTAGTTACATCTACTTGACTCAAGCTTTCATCTAATATATAAATACTGCTCTTCTTAAGTAAGGATCTTGCTAATATAATTCTTTGCCTTTCTCCACCACTTATATTAAATCCATTTTCTTCTAAAGGCATTTCATACGATAAAATATTGTTCTTTATAATCTCTTCGACTTTAGTAATTTCGGCAACTTTCAAAAATCTATCATAACTAACATCTCTATTCAAAACTATATTATTGTATATAGTATCAGTAAACAGATTTTCATTCTGTCCAACATAACATATTTCACGTCTTATATCTAGAGAATTATAATCATTAATATCTTTTTCATCAATAAATACCTTGTCACGTTCTATATCAAAAAACTTCATTAATATCCTTCCAACAGTACTTTTACCAGCACCACTTTTGCCATATATCATAACTTTATCCCCTGCTTTTACTTGCAAATTAACATTTTCAAATATATTCTTACGACCATAATAAGAATAATTTAAATCATTGATTCTTATATCACCTTTTAATTTTTTACCGTTATATTTTTTGTCTATCTCCATTTTTTCTTCTTTGACTTCATACAATTCTGTTACTCTTTCAATAGATATCTTTGCTCTTTTTATTAATAATTCTAATTCTATTATTCCTTTGATTGGTTCTAAAAAATATACAATCATACTGTTGTAAGTTAATATGCTACCTATTGTCATTTTACCCTTTAAAACGAACAAAGCACTTACAAACATAATAATAGATAAACCTACATAATTAATAACATTTTTAAGAAAATTCTCAAAATTATACAATCTTTGAAATTTATAACTATCATTTAAATAAGTATTATATTTAACGCTCATTTGATTACAATTATTTTCTTCTATTTTTAAAGATTTAATTGTATCTATATTATTAATTGATTCAATCATATAAGAATTAACCATTGCTGCGTCTTCCTGATTTTTAGTAATATATTTTTCGAATATTTTGTTAAATATCTTTATTACAATTAAATAAAGAATAACAATAATTAGTCCTATCATAGTAAGATTAAAATTAATTTTTAATAATACAAAGAAAACAAATATAACTAGTACTAAATCAACAAAAATCGTCATAAACAACCGACTTATCGTATCTTTAATATCTCCTAAATCATTAATGCGTGATATAACTTCTCCTGTTGTTCTACTTTTATAATATAAATAAGGAAGTGATACTATATGTTTATAAACATCTAGAATTAAAGTATTATCCAAAGTGTGATTAATAAAAGTTAACATATTACTTCTTACTAAATCAATTATTGACTTTAATAAACAAAGGAAAATAAATATAATCATAACGAAATTTAAATTATCATAGGAAGAATAACTTAATACTTTTTCGATAATCATTTGAAAACCAAAAGACGTTATTATATTAATAACAGTATATAGTAATGAAAATAAGAATACCGACAATAAAACCCATTTATATTTATATAGAAACGAAATAATAGAAGTTGATATTTTTGTATTTTTAGAGAGTACAGGGATTGTCTTTATCGGAATGAATATCAAATATTGATTAGTTGCAATATTTTTATAATCTTCTAGTTTATACTTAATAATTCCTCTAGCTGGATCACTTACTGTAATTATTTTTTTCTTTTTATTAATATCTACTATTACAACAAAGTGTTGATATTTATTATCTATAATTACATGAGCAATACATGGTAATAATTGCTTATCTAAATCTAATATATCACCTTTTAAAGCCTTAGTATCAAATCCTAATTTTCTACCAGCTTCTAAAAGATATAAAGCATTACTACCATCCTTAGATGTTTTAGTAAGTTCTCTTAAATACTCTTTAGAAACATCACCACCATATGTTTTTATAATAGTAAGTAAGGAACATACTCCACAATCTTTAATATCGTCTTGCCTAATCCAAATATGTTTTTTTAACACCTTATCACCTCCTCAATATAATTATTCTATTTTTGTACCCCAATTTCCTAAAAAAATTAAAAAAAAAGAATTATTTTTTCAATAACTCTCTCTTTAACTTCCTTTTTAACTTTTTTCTACTACCTTTATAATTAGTTGATATTACAAATATAAATACAACTATTGCTAAAACATACATATAAAAAGGAACATCTTCTTCTATTAATTCAAACTTTGCTGTTAAAGTTAAATCATCATTTACTGGCAAAGAAAAATCATATATCTCATCGTTTAAATACCATCCTAAAAATTTATACTTATCTTTCTTAGGATTTGATATAGGATTTACTACACTACCTTCATCAACTTTAACTTTTTTCTTTTTTTTATCATAAACAAAAGTAACCGTATATTCTTTACTAGGAATAACTTCTACGTAATTGTTCCAAATCCCTATTTTTTCTTCTTTAGCTTTTTCCTCTACTTTTTTTAACTCATCAGTATAAGCATAATTGCCATATAAATATGCTACTTTAGCATAACCCTTTTCTAACAATTCTTCTTGCAAAAAATTATCATCATAATAAACCCATACCAAATGTCTTTTATATTTATCTAATTTACTACTTCCATCATCATATTCAATAACAATCTTTTTTGCATTAGTTAATTTATCACAAGTATAATTACTAGCTTCTTTTCCAAATGGTTCTTCTCCCTTAGTAGGATGAACAGTCTCTGGAGTATCTATTGCTAAGAATCTTGCCTTTATTTCTTCATTATCTAAAATAAAACTTGCTGTATCACCATCTACACACTTAGAAAAAGTTACTTCTTTCTTTTCGTTAGCATAAACCGGCACAGTTAATAAAAATACAAACAAAAATAATACTACTTTCTTCATCATATACCTCTTTACTATATTACTAGTATAGCAAAATAATACTTTAAAAGCACCTAAAATCGAAATTAGATACTAAATATCATTTATATAATTATAAATAGTTCACATTATTTTCCACTATTTCCATAGTTAGATAAAACTCTTGCCGAAGGATCATTTACTTGACATCCCTTCCAATTTTTATTTGGCATCCAATAATCAACAATTAAATCACTTCTTCCAGGATAAAATTCTTCAAATATTTCCCTATACAATAAAGATTCTTTTGTAAAAGGTGTATGGTTTTTATAGTTTTTTATTTTTGTCTTAAATTCATCATCACTATATTTTTTTTCAGCATATTCTTTTAAATCATCGACTAATGAATGCCCAACAGCATCACTAAAAGCAGCTTTTTCTCTATATAAAATATTTTCTGGTAAATAACTATTATCAAAAGCTTTTCTTAATAAATATTTTCCCATATTATATTTATTTATTTTTATTTCAGGGTTAATTTCCATAACATATTTAACAAAGTCCAAATCTGCAAAAGGCACCCTTGCTTCCAATGAGTTGCTAGAAATACATCTGTCAGCTCTTAAAACATCATACATATATAATTCTCTAATTCTTTTTTCACTTTCTAATTGAAATTCACTTGCATTTGGAGCAAAGTCTGTATATTTATAACCAAATAACTCATCACTAACTTCACCTGTTAATAAAACTCTTATATCCGTATTTTTTCTAATCCATTTACACAACAAGTACATACCAATAGATGCTCTAATTGTAGTTATATCCCAAGTCTCTAAATTATAAATTACTTCTCTCAAACACTTTATTACATCGTCCTTAGTTATTATTACTTCAGTATGTTCGCTACCAATATAATCTGCTACTTGTCTTGCATACTTTAAATCTATTGCATCAATATCCATGCCAACAGCAAAAGTCTTAATTGGTTTATTTAAATGTCTTGCTGCAATACTACAAACTAAACTTGAATCTAACCCACCACTTAGCAGAAATCCGAGAGGAGCATCAGAATCCAATCTTTTTATTACTCCTTTTGTTAGTTTATTATTAATATTTTTAAATATTTCATCTAATGAATCATTTCTAACTTCTTTAACATCTGTTAAATCACAATACTTAACAAATTTACCATCAATATAATAATGTCCAGGTGGAAAGGGATAAACTTCTGAACACAAGTCATTAATTGCCTTAACCTCACTCGAAAAAATAATATCTTTACTTTCACGAAGATATCCATAAAACAATGGTCTTATGCCTATAGGGTCTCTTCCAGCTATGATTTTCTTAGATTTCTTATCATACAAAACAAGTGCAAATTCTGCATCCAGTTTTTCAAACATATCAACACCATACTCATTATAAAGTGGCAATAATATTTCACAATCACTTTCACTTTCAAAAGTTATACCTTTTTTTAACATTTTATCTTTTTCAAATCGATAATTGTATATTTCACCATTACATACCAACGTTGCATAATTTTTTTCAAAAGGTTGCATTCCTTTTTCATTCAATCCCATAATTGCTAACCTATGGAAGCAAAACAAATTATTATCAACTTCTATCTTTCTTGTTTGATCTGGACCACGATATTGTATCTTTTTAAACCTCTCTAATATTTTCTTTTCATCTTTTTTGTTTGTACTAACTACAAATCCGCACATAATATTTTCCTCCATTCTATTCAGTTAAATAGAACAAATAAAAAAGTTATTCATCCCCATGGGACGAATAACTGAAAATCCGCGGTACCACCCAACTTATCATATAATAATACAATCTCTCTAGTTCTAACAAACCATAGTAATCTGATAACGGTTTACCTCCGACTTAGCCTACTCAACAATTTTCGGTAAATAACTCCAAAGTGTTCTTTCATATTATTCCAATTACTAAGTTCACACTGTCCTTAGCTCACTTTAATTTTTCTAATATTACTTTTCTTTTTCATCGTTCTTAGTAAAGATACTAAAACATATTTAATAAAATGTCAATACTTTCGTATTTAAAAAATTTTAATATGCACTAATAAAATTAAGAACGAATGACAAATTTAAAAATTTCATTATTTAATTCTTCCCATACACCTAGAAAAGGAATTGTTTCTTTGTTTCTTAACAAATAAACGATAAATAATCTTTCTTACAAACAAAAAAACTCGAACTATTCAAATTCGAGTTCAAAATCAAACTGGTGGGCCTGGGGGGACTTGAACCTCCGACCTCACGCTTATCAGGCGTGCGCTC
>OLHG01001298.1_pt1 | contig 15700 bp, 9 predicted proteins | sample 1605971 | NCBI WGS metagenome assembly OLHG01 (sample SAMN03283289) | human gut metagenome | biome: human-associated habitat; material: feces | host: Homo sapiens | place: Peru | collected 2012 | reverse complement strand
GCGCATCCTCCGTGTCAATCAGCGGAGTGATTGACACGGGAGTGAACAGTAACCTCTTATTTCCTGATCACCATTTTTGTTTTTTACTTACTACTTACTACTTACTACTTACTACTTACTACTTACTACTTACTACTTAGAAAATATCATGCAGTACGCAAACTGTCAAGTTGTTACTATTACTTCTACTGACTTTACCTATTAACACAATAATTCAAGAATGCCAAACTGACCTTTAAGACATTTTCAAGTCTTCAACTATTGAAACGTACACCATATAATGCTATTATTAATAATTGGCACTTTAAATGAATTTTTAGTAATAACAGGAGAATATATGAACCAAAAAACAGCTTCTGCCCCTGCAGCAGAAAACAAAATGGGAACCATGCCAATCGGCAGACTCTTGTTCAATATGTCTTTACCGATGATGGTTTCCATGCTAGTGCAGGCACTTTATAATATTGTAGACAGCATCTTTGTAGCAAAACTGTCAGAGAATGCTCTTACTGCAGTTTCTCTTGCCTTCCCGTTACAGATGCTGCTCATCGCAGTTGCAACCGGTACCGGCGTTGGTATGAATGCACTTCTTTCCAGAGCACTCGGAGCAAAAAAAACTGACGAGGCAAATAAGATTGCATCTAACGCAGCTTTTCTTTATATCATAAGTTATATTGTATTCCTTATCCTTGGCTTTACAGTTGTAAAACCGTTCTATGCAAGCCAAATTGGAAATGCAGATGTTGAGATCATGGAAATGGGAATTGATTATCTGAGCACAGTTATGATCTTCTCTATGGGACTGCTGGCACAGATTTGCTTTGAACGACTGCTCACTTCCACAAGAAGAACCATTTTCAGTATGACTTCCCAGTTATGTGGTGCGATTACGAATATCATCCTTGACCCGATCCTGATCTTTGGTCTGATTGGTTTCCCGAAGATGGGAGTTACAGGTGCTGCCGTGGCTACGGTCATCGGACAGTGTGTCGGAGCACTTGTTTCATTTACATGTAATCATAAATTCAATCCGGATGTAAGGCTTCAATTCCGTGGTTTCCGGCCGGACGGAAGAATTATCAGAACAATTTATGCAATCGGTATTCCATCTATTATCATGCAGTCGATTGCTTCTGTTATGACATACTCCATGAACCGTATCCTGATTACATTTTCATCTACTGCAACTGCCGTATTCGGAGTATATTTCAAACTGCAGAGCTTTTTCTTCATGCCTGTCTTCGGTTTGAATAACGGTATCACTCCGATTATCGCATTCAACTACGGTGCGCAGAACAGAAAACGTATGGTCAAGACGATCAAACTCAGTATGGCAACAGCATTTTGCATTATGCTCTTCGGATTCCTTTGCTTTGAATTAATTCCACAGGTACTTCTTGGAATGTTCAACGCATCTGCTGATATGCTTACGATCGGCGTCCCTGCGCTTCGTATCATCGGTATCCATTACTTACTTGCATGGTTCGGCATCATCTGCGGTACTGTATTCCAGGCGCTTGGAAAGGCCGTGTTCAGTATGATCGTATCCATCATGCGTCAGCTTGTAGTACTGATTCCGGCTGCATATGTACTGGCAAAATTTGGTGGGCTTCATGCAGTATGGTGGGCTTTCCTGACTGCTGAGATCATGTCAATGATTGTCTCACTTATCTTTCTGTTCAGGACTAATCGAACGATTATTTCCAAGATCCCGGATGGAAGTGATATTCTATAAAAGGAAAAAGTTATGAAATTTAAGAAAAAATTATGGATCTCTTTAATCCTGTTCATCCTGTTTGGCACTGTCTTTTCAGGTTGGATCTTTCATCAAAATACGACCCGTGAATATTTAGTTTTTGACAATACAACCCAGCTTGTGACAACCGAACGATCCGAAGATAATATTCGAATTGAAGATGTCACTCTTCCAGATTCTTTTCAGAATCAACAATCCATTTTGTTCAAGACAACCCATACCCGGGCTGATGTATTGCTTGATGGAGAGAAAATCTATGAATTTGGAAATGATACTGACACATTAAGATTCATGAAGTCTCCCGGCTCTTGCTGGCATATTGTCGATCTTCCAAAAAACAGTGATGGAAAACACTTGCAGGTCAGGATTATTCCTGTATATTCAGACTACTACGGAAATTCTTTCCATCTTTTTGGAGGGACAAAAGGAGACTGTACCCTGAAGATCTTGAGCAACAGTCTCTGTTCATTGGTTCTAAGCTGCGAAATCTTATCGTTAGGAATCATCTGCCTGATTTTATGCTTTTCTATAATGAGGAAAAATGATAAATATTCGTCAGATGAATCCTACATGATTTTCCTGAACCTTGGTGTTTTTTCTCTTTTGATCACACTTTGGACTTTAAAGCAATGTGGTTTTCTGCAGTTTTTAATTCCAGATCCAAGAGCACTTTATTTTATAGACTACTTTACTTTTTTCCTGTTTCCAGTACCTTTTAACTTTATTCTGTATGATATCTGTAAAAGCAAATATCGTAAAGGAGCTGTACACCTGTCCATTCTCTATCTGTGCAATATGGCAGCGGCAGTATTGCTTCAATGTACAGGAGTCATCGATATCTTCCGCATTCTTCCGGTAACTCATCTGATCATGCTGGCGAATGTAATTTATACAGTAACGTTGATTCGTTATGAATCTATAAAATTACAAAATGAAGCTGCCAGACATTTTAAATATCCAATGTATCTGGTCATGGCATTTGGTGTTGCAGAACTTATTACTTACTATATCCGGCATTTCCAGCAAACATCCATCTTCCTCCCATTTGGAACGATGCTGTTTATCCTTTTACTGGTCTGGATCCAGGTATCACGTTTTTATGATCACTATCTCCAGAAACAAAAGCTGGTTTATCTACAGAAACTTGCGGACACGGATCTGCTTACAGATACCATGAATCGAAATGCCTATGAAAAGAAAGTGAATCGTCTTAACATGCAGAAAGACAAACTTCATACTACCGGTCTTATTCTTTTTGACCTGGATAATCTGAAAATAATTAATGACCGGTTTGGACATGAGAAAGGCGATGAAGCTCTGCAGTTATGTTCTCAGTGCATTAAACAATTCTTTCCTGATAAAGAAAATCTTTTCCGCATTGGTGGAGATGAATTTGCATATTTCTACAATAAGGAAAATAATATTGAAGACAAAATTGCTCAATTAAATCAAACTTTAGAATCAACAGAACATACCTTTAACTATCCATTAAGTATTTCCTCCGGATATGCCTGTTTTCTTCCAGAAATGGACAGCACTTTTAAAGACCTTGCAAAACGAAGTGATCTCATGCTGTACCGCATAAAACGAAAACGGAAACTTGCATATGCAGGCAATTCAGAACTTCTGACTACCAACACGCTTATTAATACAGGAACATCTGCCGAGGAAAAGCAGCAGGAAGAAATTTTCAGCCACACAAAAAATTATCAGGATTTTTCGCTTAAAGAATTATGTAATATCATCGATCTGCTCAGCCCAAGCACAGATGGTTTCCTGTATATGCTGGATTTCAGAACCGACTTTTTCTATATTGCTCCACAAGCTCTGAATCGTTTCTGTCTGCCTGGAAATGAATTCCATAATATGACAAAAGAACTTAAAGAATTCGTATACAAAAAAGATTATCCGCTTCTGAAAGCTGAACTAGATAATCTGCTCAACACAGACCGGAACATACATAATATGGAGTACCGCTGGCTGGATCTTAACAGGGAACCAGTCTGGATCAACTGCCGTGGCTATATCATACGTGACGATCAGCAAGAGCCGATCTACCTGATCGGATGTATCAATGAAATTGGTAACCGGCAGAAAGCTGATAATATTACCGGACTTCTCGGAGAGACTTCTTTGGAAAAATATTTCAAAGATTCGGTTTCTACACTTAATAAAGGCTTCTTGATTCATATCGGAATTGACGGTTTTAAAATGATCAATGAAAACTATGGATGGGATTACGGAGACTACATTCTTCGGGAAACAGCGTCCTGCATCTTATCCTGTATCTCGGATAGCCAAAAGGTCTACAAGATAGCATCAGATGAATTTATTATATTAGATACAACATCCTCTGATATGACAACAGCATCCAACCTTTATGACCAGATATGCAAGCATATTAATCAGTTTATTGAAGAAAACAACTTTGCTGCGGTATTTACTATTTCTGCCGGTATCCTGCCACTTCAGGATCTGTCACAGACCTGTTATGCAGAGATTATAAAACGAACTGACTTTTCGCTGACCTTGGCAAAGCAACATGGAAGAAACTGCTGTTATATATTCCAGGAAGAAGAGTACCAGAATTTCTTACGTATCCGTGAGATCACAAATGAGCTTCATTCAGCAGTAAATCATGGTTTCCGTGGATTCTCAATAATCTTCCAGCCAGTCATGGATATCCGACAGGATAAACTGACCGGAGCAGAGGTGCTGATACGCTTTGCTTCTAAAAAATTTGGACCGATCTCACCTGCTGAGTTTATACCACTTTTAGAGACAAGCGGACTGATTATTCCAACCGGACGCTGGTTCACAAGAGAAGCAATAACTGCCTGCCGGAAAATCCGGATGCAGATTCCTGATTTCAAAGTTAATATTAATGTATCCCAGGTGCAGATTACAAAATCAGATATTATTACAGACCTTATCAGCGAGATGAACGCTTCTGGTCTTCCGCCCTCTGCAATTGCAATCGAACTGACAGAAAGTATTCTGCTCGAAAAAAATGAAAAGGCACAAAACTTCCTGAAAGAATTGAAACAGGCCGGCTTGCAGTTAGCATTGGATGACTTTGGAACCGGTTATTCCAACTTTCATTATCTGAGTGAACTTCACCCTGATATTGTTAAGATCGATCGTGGTTTTACTTCCAAGGCAATCACGGACAAACAGGAATATTATTTATTAAATCAGTTTAGTAATATGATTCATAATCTCGGTCTGAAACTTTGTATTGAAGGTATTGAGACAGAAGACGAATTACAGAAGATAAAACTTCTGAAACCGGATTATTGTCAGGGATTCTACTGGGGACGGTCGTGTCCTTATGATGAGTTCAGAAAACATTTTGTGGATGTGGACAGATAATTACATTATTTAAAAAGAGAAGCCAATTCCCAGGCATTTGGGAAATAGCTTCTCTTTTTTCACTATTAAATTGCCCCGGTATTCTGTATCCGGACATCTCTCCTAGAATTTTCCGCCACCGCCTCCGGCAGTACTTCCGGAAGATGTTGTATGCGTACTGCTTCCGCCGCCACCACTGGAAGAATCATTTTTCTCTTTTTTCGTTTTTGTCATTGTATTATACAGGAATATGTCTCTGCTCTCAGTAAGATTCATACTTCCAGCTTTCACATAATTATTAGCTGCTGCCTGGAAACGTACTGTTTTCAGCTTTGATTTCATAGTGCCAACAACAATCAATGAAAGTACGATACCAGCTACTAATGAAATCGGAATCCAGAACCATGACATTGGTTTTTGTGGTTCATTATCGATATCATAAGGTTCTCCGGTTTTTGCCTGCGTAATAAAATCATCACACTCGTCAGCAAATGTATCAAATGCTGCCGCAAAATCACCATCAGACAAATCACCCGTCATCTCTTCTCCTATGTACTGGATACCTGCATCCGTAAATGCTGTAATAGCATATCCGTAGGTTGCCATATACCAATCATGATCTTCCATGCTGATCAGAAGTATTGTTCCATCCTTGTCCGGTCCATAACCATAATTATGAGACTCGTAGAATCGTTCCGCATAATCAGATACCGTCAGTCCATCCAGTGTATCGGTTGTGGCAACCGTCACATCTACCTTCTGTCGCGTACTGATCTCATCTAACTTACTGGTTAACAGCTCCCTCTCATCTGCAGACAGAAGCTCAGCATTGTCGATGACACGAGGATATTCATTCGCGAATCCTTCTGTTTCCTCCGCAAAAGCCGGAACTGCAAGACCTAGACAGAGGATGAGGATCGTCATAAACGATAAAATTCTTTTCTTCATTTCCCCACCTCCCTAAAACAGTCCGATCAGGTGCAAAAGCCATGCAGCACCATACGTTACAACTGAGAATACAACTGCCAGCATCACTGTCCAGCGTGCTGCCGCACCTTTATCTACCGGCAGATCACCGACAAACTTTCCTGTCTGTCCATTCATTGCAAAGGTGTATTTATTTCCGTTCCATGTCGTATTCAGAAGCCATACGGGATACAGTGCATACTTTGCTTTTCCGCCATGAAATTGTACACTGCTATTGTCTGTTGTTACTGTAGCATAACCTTTTACTGTCTCAGCAAAAGCTTCCTCTGTAGAATGTTTTACACGTTTATTAGCACGTTCAATACTTTGTTCAGCAGTTACGTCATACTTATCTGCCAGATATCCTGCGAGGTAAGCAGTCTGGAAATCCACCGCACCTGAAATATTGAATGGCTCGATAGATTCCATCAGATCGTCTGCCATCTTTGTGGATCCATCTACCGGAACATTTTCAAAACCAATACTTCCACCCCGGTGAACCATAAAATGACTTGTCTCAGTATAATCATAATCACTGTCACTCCACATGCGTACCTTTGTTGCCCGATAGCTGACTGTGGCATCTACATTTGTATCAAAAAGCCAGAATGGAACGTAAATACCTTTGATCTCATCAATATGATTCTGATCCTTGAAAATCTTTGGCAGAAGACGTTTTCCGGTCAGATGTTTCTTCAATCCTTCTTTTGCTGCCTTTTTATCTAATTTGAACGGGATCACCAGATCCGGTTTTAATGCTCCCGCGAATTGTCCCATCATTATGATCGGATTATCACAGAATGGGCAGGATGTTGCTGCCATGTTGGCGTCTCCGACAATCTCGCCTCCACAGGATTTACACACATACGTGCGTAAACCATCTGTTTCACCTTCCTGCCATTCACTGCCTGCGGAAGTATCCCACTCCATGTCATCTGTCTGTTCATTCTGCAGCTCTGCATCATAACCTTTGAGTGCATCCATCTCAAACTCAGTATCACAGTACGGACACTTCATCTTCTGAATCTTACTGTCAAAGGCGATTGCACCGCCACAGCAAGGACATTTAAATTCCTGCAAGCCTGCCATAACTCATTCTCCTTTCTTCCGTGCCGGGCTTCCGGCAGTTATTTTCCAACCGATGGTCATCCGTTACTGTCTGTCGTTCTCGTCAAAGATATCTCCACACTCCGGACAGAATCTTGGCGGATTCTTCGGATCTTCCGGTTCCCATCCGCACTTGTCACAACGGTAAAGCGGTGCGCCTGCCGGCTTCTTTGCTCCACAGTTCGTACAGAATTTGCCTTTGTTTACTGCGCCACAGGAACACGTCCAGCCTTCTTCCTCTGTCGGTCTCTTAGAACCGCATTCCGGACAGAAGTTGCCTGTCACCGTAGCTCCGCAAGAGCATTTCCATGCGCCCGGTTCTGGTTTCGGTTCCGGTTTCTTTGCTCCACAGTTCGGACAGAAATTACCTGTTACTGTAGTACCACATGCACATTTCCATCCGCCTGCTACCGGAGCTGCCTGCGGTGCCGGTGTCGGCTGTGGTGTCGGAGCCGCCTGCTGAGCCTGCTGTTGCTGTCCTATAGCGAAAAGATTCTGTGCATTCATTCCACCACCTGCAGCGTTCATTGCCATACCCATGCCCATGAATCCTGTCATAGCTCCTGCCTCGTTGCCCGCTGCGGTCTTCATCGCATCTGCCTGAGCACCGACAAGTGTAGCTGCTGCCATTGTAGGGTCACGCATGATTGCTGTACGCTGTGCCTGTTTGATCAGTTCTGCATCCTCGTCCGGAAGCGTAAGTGATCCAAGAGCAATACTGACAACCTTCAGTCCACGAAGAGCACCCCACTTCTCTGAAAGTGCAGTATTCATAGCATTTTCAAGATCTGTATTGTGTGTTACGATCTGATTTGGACGAAGTTCCATCTCTGACAGACGACCAAATGCCGGCTGCAGGGCTGAGATAAATTCTGTCTTAAGAGTACGGTCAAGTTCTTCACGGGAATATTCCTGTTCTACATTTCCACATACATTTGAATAGAACAACAACGGATCAACAATCTTATAAGAATATACACCTGAACAACGGATTGATACGTCAATATCCAATCCAATCTTGGAGTCTACTACACGGAACGGAACCGGATTCGCTGTACCAAAACGGTTTTCCAGAATTTCCTTTGTATTAAAGTAATAAATTCTCTGATCCTTACCTGTATCTCCACCATAAGTAAAACGCTTGCCTACGGTTTTAAATGTCTCTTTAATGCTCTCACCGAGATTGCCCGAGAAAATAGATGGTTCTGTTGAGGTATCATATGTAAATTCACCAGGCTCTGCACAAACTTCTACAACCTTACCCTGTTCTACAATGATCATACACTGTCCATCAGCCACGGCAATACCGGAACCGTTAGAAATGATATTGTCATTTCCTTTTGTATTAGAAGAACGACCTGTCGTTCTCTTCTGACCCTTTGTAACAAGCACTTCTTTCGGCATAGATTCGCAATAGAAAAACTCCTTCCATTGATCCGCTAATGTTCCACCGAGTGCACCCATACCTGCTTTAATAAGTCCCATATGAACTCCTCCTTTTCCGACTTAGAATCTGTCTGCATTTTTAAATTCCATAGACATATCCAATGTGTTCTTTCCTTTTATTGTATTATAACAAAAAAGAAAGAATCTGTCTGTCCTCAAAAAATAGATTAGCTGCTTTTTTTACACAAAAAGCAGCTAGTCTATTTTCCAGACTAACTGCTCCTGTTGAATTCTTTTATTATTTTTGTTCTGTCTCTGATATCTCCAATTTCTTCTTCTGAAATTCCATATTAGACAGTAAAATGTTCATTGCAAAACCTACAAGCAAAGCCCATCCGGAACCTTTGAATGCAAGCACTGCTGCCATTACTCCGGCAATACTTTTATCTGTACTCGTCTTACAATAATCCATACCGATTCTTGCACATACATATGCCTGGAATAACAAAGTAATCGCAGAACCCACGCCCATGATTGGTTTCATGAATGACACGATCGGCACTAAAATAACACTAATGAATGTTGCCATACGGAAAGAGCTCATTCCACCGATCAGCGATTTCATTGCTTTCTTTCCTTCTTTATAACGCATTGCAACAGATACAGTCATACCAATCCAAAGCGGACCTGCCAGTGGTGGGAACGGTGCAAAAATTGCAAGGATCAGATTTCTAAGACCACTGATCAGGTTTGATCTGCTTGAATTAAAGTCAATATATTCGTCAGTTCTACTGTCCTGTGCTTCCTCTACCAACGTCTGCGATGTAACAAAATCTCCAAACGCAAGTACATAACAGATCAACGCCAACGGAATTGCACTTACAAATTTTGAAATCGGTGGAAATCCGACTGCAAAAATACTGACTGTGTGGAAAATATTACTAAAGTCAGGAATTCGGATGAGTGTTCCAAGTTCGAGAACCGGTTTTGACAATTCTCCAAGCAATACTCCTGCTAACATAGCAATCAGATATGGGAATAAATTTCCATATTTTGCCATGATATCCAATATTTTGTATTTTTCTCTATTCTTTTCACAGAACGGTGAAAAACTCAAAAACGCAAGTAACAATGTACCGGAAAGTGTTGCGATTGGCGCAGTCATCAGCTGGCTTCCATCTGAGAGCTGTCCTTGCAATACTGTAATCGGTGCTGCAATCAGAATACCGCCTTTGATTGAATTCGGCACACCATTCACGAATTTATCTGCAAGCTTGGTAATTCCCATAAATATAAATACAAATGCAACAAGCAGCTGCAATGCAATCATTGCCTGAATACGCTCCGGTCCTTTTGGGAATCCATTTAAATATGCCAGTGTAAATGGTAATGTCGGTGTGATCCATCCCGGGACAACCGGATCTCCTAACCATCCATGAAGCATGTACATAAATACTTCAATGATGACGCAGCTCCATGCAAGTTCATACGGAAGTCCAAGATTATCCGTCAGATACGGAATCGAACTTAACGCAGTAGCGCCAAGGATCAGACCTTGAAAAAATTCTACATATTCTAATTTATAATGAATTCCCGGAATACGCCACTGAAATGGGCCGAGTGGAATATAGGGAAGTTCGTTGGCTTTTCTTGTTCTTTTCGGACTCATCTTTTAAGCTTCTCCTTCATTTTTCGATTTACAAGTGTCTATTTTTTAACAATTTAATCTCAAAAAAAGGACTGCATTCTTTTTGATGATAACATCTTTTGGAACAACAGTCCATTTTTTTCGTATGAATTGAGATTGTTACTATGTTACTTCCTATAATGCACTTTTCCCGAAGATTTTTTTGTGCTGTGCTACTAAGTAGAGAGAACTTAAAATAGCAAGGATTGCAAATACTAACAGCATGATCATGAGGCTGTATACTGCACTTGCCTCACCAGATGATTTTGTAAGCTGTGCTGCCACTACTGGAATCAGGTAGCTTGCCGCACCCATAAATGTGTAATAAATACCAGTATTTCTTCCCTTCGGTCCTGGGTTAAATAACTGAACAACTGCAAGACCAGTCTGAAGAGCACCTCCTGCTGCGAAGAATCCCAACATTGCGATAGCGATGTAAATGATTGCTACCTGATGGATAAACAGTACACCAGTAAGTGCAACTGCTGTACAGATAGAATCAATAAGGACAACCTTCAGCGGGTTCCATTTTAATTTTGCCATCATGAACGCCCAGAAAAGTACTGCACAGATAGACCCGATTGTATAAATAGAAGTCATACCTGCTGCCTGAATCTCGGAAAGTCCACATACGGAAAGTCCAAATGCTTTTGTATACTGCTGTGCGCCATACATGATCGCCATGCAAAGGAACGCATAAAACATTACAAGAAATACGATAAATTTATTTGGCTTTACAAGCATTGCTGCCTGCACTGCATTATCGGATTTGTCTTTCTTTCCTTCTGACGCTTTCTTCTGATCATCATAAGCAAACGGTGCAATAATTGCAAGTACCAGACAAACAACTGACATTACAAGCGGGATAATAACATTTAATTTCCAGTTTCCGCTGTTTGCATTATGAACAACCATGAATGGATAAATCATACCGGAAACAGAAACAAAAAATTTGATCCCGATCAGTGCAGATCCAGGTGCTGCCGGATAAGCTTCCTGTACAGCCGGATATCCTGATGCATCCCAGAAACCGGATGTTGCAACTCCTGAAACAAATCCACATACAGAAGCAACTAATGCACTTTTTGTAAATAAGAATCCAAGGAAGCATAGAATATATAATGCTGCTCCACCGATCATTAATTTTTTACGTCCTACATGATCCGAAATCTCTCCACCAATCCAGACGCTGACAAATTTACCAAAGCCTGTCCATGCAACTGCTGTACTTACCGCTGCAAGACCTGCTGCATATGCTGCTGACTGTGGGTCTGCCATATTGAATCCCCACTGTTTTGCAAAGTTTACGTTGTTCTGACTTAAAATGATAGCCTGGATACCATGTGTTAAATAGCAAAAATATACACAAAGGATAGACCACAAATATTTCTTTGCTCTCATTCCATCATTCTCCTTTTGTGAATGTAATTATTTTGCCTGAGCCTTCTGAAATTCCTGATACTCAGCAAGTGGCATCTCTTTTCCAACAAACAGTTCGTAGTTAACTGCCCCCTGCTGCAGAAGCATTCCTGCGCCACCGATTGCTTTACATCCTGCTTCTTCTGCTTCAAGGATCATCTTTGTCTTCTCTGGATTGTATACAGTATCTGCAACAACAAGATCCTTACGGAATAAAGATTTGTCAACCAGAGTTACATCCTCGTGTGGTTTCATTCCCATAATCGTTGTATTGATAAGAATATCACAAGTTTTAATTTCTTCTTCCAGTTTAGCCTTATCAGCAAGATCCTCTACAGTAACAACACAGTCCGGACACTTCTCTGCTAATTTAGCCTTTGTTCCTTCTGCTCTTTCGTAGAATTTATCTTTTATATTGAAAATGTTAACTTCTTTTGCTCCGTCCAATGCTAACTGAACCTGAATAGCTGTAGCGGCTCCACCGGCACCAAGGACAACAATCTTTTTATCTTTTACAGATACACCGTTGATCTCGAGATTTTTAACAAATCCAACACCATCTGTAATGTATCCTGTGATCACACCATTATCATTTACAAATGCGTTACATGCTCCGATGATCTCTGCTGCCGGAGAAAGTTTGTCAACTAACTTTGCTGCAATATTTTTACATGGCATTGTAAAGTTACCAGCACGCATGTTGAATAAACGAATTGCCTCAAATGCTTTTGGCATTTCTTCCTCTGTTACATCAAATGCCAGATATGCATAATCTAATCCGTCATGCTGGAAACTGAAGTTGTACATTGCCGGTGATCCTGAATGTCCAACCGGTGATCCAAATAATCCCATTAAGCCTGTGTGTCCAGAAATTCTTTTTTCCATGATTCTAATCCTCCTGATATAATTTCATTTATAAATTCAATGCAACCTCATATGCTTCTTTTGTGGCATCCAGTGCACGGCGTGCTCTTACTGCGTCACCTACCATGTGGACTTCTGGTACGATGTCTTTTAATTCTTCTGCAAAGTCATAAACTACATTCTGTCCATCACGGTGTGTATAACGTGAGCTGAATCCCATAGAGAGAACAACTGTGTCGAATCCTCTTGCCTCGTAGATCGTCTCGTCTGATTTATCTGCTGCATTTTTGTAACTTACGCCATCTGAGAAGATCTCTGATACAGCTGCACTTGTAATCTGTTTGATGCCATATTTCTCAAATGCTTCCATAAGAAAAATTCTGTGCTCATGGATCACATCCGGTCCGATCGCGTCTCTCATTTCGATGATGGCTACTTCATGTCCCTGTTCTGCTAAGAAGTCTGCTGTCTCTGCACCTACCATACCGCCACCAACAACTAAGACTTTATGTCCTACCGGGCGTGTTCCTTCCAGGCAGTCAACACCATAGACGATATCCGGATTTTCAATACCTTTGATAAATGGAAGTACTAAAGTCTCAGCTCCTGTTGCGAGGATCACTGCATCCGGTGTATCTTCTTTCAACATCTGTGCAGTTACTTTTGTATTCATCTTGATATTAACTCCGGCCTTTTCACATTTTACAATGTAACTTCTGATCATACCTGTGATATCACCTTTTCCTGGTGGATATGCAGCCAGTCTCATATTACCGCCAAGCTTATCTGTAGCTTCAAATAATGTTACATCATATCCACGTCTCTTCGCTGTAAATGCAGCACACATACCTGCCACACCACCACCGATCACGTAAACTTTTTTCGCCTTCTCAGCCTTCGGAAGTCCTTCTTTTTCATGTCCAAGTACTGGATTTACAAGACAACAGATTGGTTTACCTGCATACATATTGGCAACACAGCCCTGAAGACAGGCGATACATGGTGTAAGATCTTCCAGTCTTTCTTCCATTGCTTTCTGTGGTGTGTGCGGATCTGCAAGTGACTGACGTCCAAATGCTACTAAATCTGCATTTCCCATTTTAATGATCTGTTCTGCAAACTGTGGTTCTGTATATCTTCCGACTGTAATAACCGGAATAGAAACACATTTCTTGATATTTGCAACAAGCTCTGCTGAGAATCCGCCGTGAATTCCTGTCGGAGCCCACATATACTCATCTTTTAAATGTACTGCACGGGATACGTGAAGACCATCAATTCCGCAATCTTCTAAATAAGAAGCAACTGCACACATATCGTGATTATCAAGTCCTCCAAACATGTCTTCTGTACTGTTAATACGTGCAAGAACAGCAATCTTTCCTTCTGTTTTCTTCTTTACTTCTTCAATAATGAGACGTGAAAATCTCATTCTGTTCTCAAAGTTTCCGCCAAATTCATCGACACGCTTATTTGTTCTTGGTGACATAAATGAATTTACAAGATAGCCGTGCGCCATATGGATCTCTACTGCATCTGCTCCACCTTTCATTGCACGTTCTGCTGCTTCACCATATCCTTTTACAAGCTCATACACTTTTTCTGTAGATACTTCTTCAGGAATGTCTCTTCCATCTGCTGATGCGATTGCTGTAGCAGCCTGGATCGGTGCTCCTGCATTCTTTGCATTTCCTTCCGGTCCTGCATTCTGAAGCTGGATAGATACCTTTGCACCTTCTTCATGGCAGGCATCTGTAATTTTCTTTAGGCTTTCAATGCTGTTGTCATCATAAAGACATGGTTTCTTAGGACCGCCCTTCGCTCCTTTATGTACTACAGTCGCTTCAATTGTGATCAGACCAAACTGACCTTTTGCACGCTCACCATAGTAAGCCACAGATTCGTCACTCCATGTTCCGTCTGAATTTGCGAAATTATTTCCCATCGGTGGAACCACAAAACGATTTTTAACAGTCATAGGTCCAATCTGAATCGGAGAAAACATATTTTCGAATTTCATCATTTTACCTCTCTCTTTGGCATCATCTGTTTTTCAAATTAGTCTACCAACTCTGGCCAAACTTCTTTTAATACTTTCTCTGTGTTTTCATATGTATAAGCAGCTGCTTCTTTCAGTCCTTTTCCAAGGATTGCATCAGAAATAACTTCTACACCAACAACCTTCGGATCAACTCCTGCGTCTTTAATCATCTTAACAAATCCTGCTGTATCTTTTGCTCCTGTTCCCGGTGCAAGACGATCATGCATAGACTCATCTCTTAAAATAGGTGCTGCATATGGTCTTTCATAAGCATCATTGATCTGGATAGAAATAACTTTCTTGGCAATCTCCGGTGTAAGGATATCGTATGGCTGATCTGCTCTTACCCAATGCCATGTATCAAGAATGAGCATTGCGTTGTCGCATCCAGAAGCTTTTACAACTTCCCAGCCTTTCTTAAGATCCGGAATTCCGCTGTATGGCATCGGCTCAACACCAATGATGTATTTTCCTGCTCTCTGGCAAAGTTCTTTTAATTTCTGTGCTGTGTACTCAACAGAATAATTTTCCATCAGTCCACAGTTGATGTGGCCTACTCCAAAGAGTTCGCACATATGAAAACACATCTGCTCTTTGTATTTCTGCTCATAAGAACGATGTTCCTCACACCACTGAACAATGTACTCTACCTCTGTTACTTTCATATCATGTTTGTCAAGAATTGCAAGAATGTCTTCATCATGAAGTCCTTCATTCAATGCATCAACATAAGTCTCTGCGCGAAGACCGATTCCTTCATATCCTGCTTCCTTTGCAGCGATTACACGATCTTCAAATTTGCACTGATCTCCAAGTGTCCATGAACTTACTGTGATTGGGTTTTTCTTTGACATAATTCTTCCTCCATTGTAAAAATTGAATATAATCCATTGGATTTTTCTGTTCAATCTTGTTGTTTTTTTCTATTTTTATTATATCTGTTTGTTAAATAAATGACAAATTGGTAATTCTATCACGATCCATGCATTTTGTTTATAGATTTTATTTACACTTCATGTTACGATATTATTATCAATAAGCATTATTGCGTATTTATCTCTCAAATAGAGTAACTGTTCAGAGCCAACCTCCAAAATGCTACGCATTTCGTCGGTGTGGCGTA
>OLHG01001284.1_pt1 | contig 15854 bp, 13 predicted proteins | sample 1605971 | NCBI WGS metagenome assembly OLHG01 (sample SAMN03283289) | human gut metagenome | biome: human-associated habitat; material: feces | host: Homo sapiens | place: Peru | collected 2012 | reverse complement strand
TTAATATGAGGTCTATTTATTTTTTCCGTGTTGCACTTGTTATTGTAATCTGCCCCCCCTTCCTGCGAAGGAGCCATTTCTCAGGGCACGAAGATCCGGGTCATCTCCACAGCCCGGCCGTTCTCCAACCGGACGGTGGTGTTCTGGGGATAGAAGCCATAGTCAATTCCGCTGTCCGGGGCGAGGAAATCGCCGGAAACATAGACCTTGGGATCCTTGTCGGGCTGAGACATATCGGTGTAGACAAGGCTTTCGTCCACGGGCACGGTGATAGTGCCAAGCGCCCGGTAGTCTTTGGAGTCATTCTCCAGCAGCCGGTGATAGGTGGCGTCGTCATTGGTGGTCAGGCTGTAGCCGTCGCCGCTCAGACCGCCGTTGATGTCCACGGTGCCGTAAGCATCCTCGCGCAATTCCTTCACCACCACCTTTTCCGCATCAATGGAAATGGTGTCACCCACCCGCAGGGCGGCAATGTCCGCCGCACCGTAGCGGTCATAGTCGTATACGGTGAGCTTCATCCGCAATACGCCGGTATCGTCCAGATAGACGTCCCCCTCTGCCAGGGATACGGACAGGGTGCAGCTGCCCGGGTTTTCCAGGTCAAGGGTCTCGGGCAGGGGCTGGATCCAGTTGGTCTGCGCCACGGGCTTGGTGGCGGGCTCCGGTGCGGGCAGAGTCACGGGTTCGTTCTTTATGGTGCAGCCTGCCAGCAGCAGGCACAAAATCAGGGTCAGATACCATTTTTTCATACATTTACCTCCTTAATTGGCTATACTATCATAGCATGAAATGCCCGGAATGACAAATTAAGTTTTCTTGAAGATTTTTCAGAGGCTTTACAATTCCTGACTTTTGGATTTTACACAGCGGGAATAGGATAATGCCCGTAGGATGTGAATCCGAAAATGAATTGATGAAGGAGATCAAAGAAAATGAAACGAATTGTCAGCATTGCACTGTGCCTGGTTCTGGCACTGAGCCTGGCCGCCTGCGGTCAGGCCGCCGCACCTGCCGCCACCACCGCTCCCGCGGCTTCCGCCGCCCCCGCTACGGAGGCTCCCGCAACCACTGCTGCCGCAAAGCTCTCCGGTACCGTCGCCACCGACGGCTCCACCTCCATGGAGAAGGTCATCGGCGCTCTGGGCGAGGCCTTCATGGAGGCGAACCCCGACACCACCTTTACTTACAACCCCACCGGCTCCGGCTCCGGCATCCAGGCTGTCCAGGAGGGCCGCTGCGACATCGGCCTGTCCTCCCGTGCCCTGAAGGATGCTGAGAAGGAAGCCGGCCTGACCGAAACCGTCCTGGCCTACGATGGCATCGCTATGATCGTGAACCCTGCCAACCCTGTGGAAGACCTGTCCCTGGAGCAGATTGCCGACATCTATACCGGCAAGATCACCAACTGGTCCGAAGTCGGCGGCAATGACAGCCAGATCGTCCTCATCGGCCGTGAGGCCGGCTCCGGCACCCGGGGCGGCTTTGAGGAGATCGTGGGCGTGGTTGACGCTTGCCAGTACCGTCAGGAGCTGAGCTCCACCGGCGACGTGATCACCACCGTTGCCCAGAACCCCGACGCCATCGGCTACGCCTCTCTGGCCGCCGTCAAGGATACCGTCAAGGCTCTGAAGGTGGCGGGTGTCACCCCCACCGAGGCAACCGTCAAGGACGGCACCTACACCATCCAGCGCCCCTTCGTCCTGGCTACCAAGACCGGCGAGAAGCTGAACGATGTGGCGCAGGCCTTCTTCGACTACGCCACCTCCGCCGATGTCGGCGAGATCATCGCCGCCGCCGGTGCGGTTCCCGCCAACGGCTAATATGGATGGAAGACACCCCCTCACCCGAGGGGGTGTTTTTCCGCGTTTGCAGGCATTTTCAAATAGCGTATGTCATTGCGCAATTCTTGGATAGAACGTGTCGTTGCGAGGAGGCCAGACTGGAGTGGCCCTTTCCAAGGATTTCTTCCGGTCACAATCCGCTCTTCCTTGGCTCCCACTTTGGGGGAGCTGTCACGAAGTGACTGAGAGGGTAAAATTCGCCCTCTCCGACCTTTTGGGCATCTCTCTCATAGGGAGAGGCAAGTTGCCCTCATCCGTCTCGCACTTGCGCAAGACGCGCGAGCCACCTATGCATTATGGTATGATTGCTACTGGCAATCATCGCAATTTTGATTCGCTGCGCAGAGCGCCACCCTCTCAGGGGAAGGCTTGGGGGAACGGATTGCCACACCAGTCTGCGGACTGGTTCGCAATGACATGCGCTATAGGGTGGTTCTCGGAGAAACCAGGGCGACTTGACGCAAACTTTACAATCGGCTGATTTCTCACTTTACATTTCAAATCTACAATGAAACCGTAAAAAGTATAGGAAAGGAACAGTCTATGAAAGTCAAAAACAATCTGTTGGAAACAGTGGTTCACGGTATTTTTCTGCTGCTGGGGCTGGTGACGGTGGCCTGCGTGCTGCTGATTACCGGCTATCTGGTCATCTCCGGCATTCCGGCCATCCGGGAAATCGGCCTTACGGACTTCCTCTTCGGAACCACCTGGGCCTCCACGGCGGCAGAACCCAAATTCGGTATTCTCCCCTTTATCCTGACCAGCGTCTACGGCACTGCCGGGGCGATTCTGCTGGGCGTGCCCGTGGGCTTTCTCACCGCCATGTACCTGGCGAAAATGGCACCTGCTTCGATCCGGGAGTGGATGGGTCAGGCGGTATCCATGCTGGCGGGCATCCCCTCTGTGGTCTATGGCCTGGTGGGCATGATGGTGCTGGTGCCCGGAATCCGGAACTTCTTCCATATCCCGGACGGAGCCAGCCTGTTTGCCGCCATCATCGTCCTGGCCATTATGATCCTGCCCTCCATCATTAAAATGTCCGTCACCGCGCTGGAGGCGGTGCCCAAGGAATATGAGGACGCTTCTCTGGCACTGGGTGCCACGCCGGAGGAGACCTGGTTCCGGGTGTCCGCTCCCGCCGCCAAAAGCGGCATTGCCGCGGCGGTGGTGCTGGGCGTGGGACGAGCCATCGGCGAGGCCATGGCGGTCATGATGGTGGCAGGCAACGCCGCCAACATGCCCGGGCTTTTCCAGTCCGTCCGGTTCCTGACCACGGCGGTGGCTTCGGAAATGTCCTACTCCAGCGGCCTTCAGCGTCAGGCGCTGTTTTCCATCGCCCTGGTGCTGTTCCTGTTCATTATGCTCATCAACGCGATTCTGAACTTCTTCCTGAAGGGAGGCAAAAAGGAATGAAAAACGAGAAAATGCCCCCTTCCCGTCAGGGCTATGTGTGGCTTGTGCGCATCGGCATGTGGGTGGCAACTGGACTGACCGCACTGCTGACCCTTTGCATTGTGGGCTATGTACTCCTGAAGGGCGTTCCAAACCTGAGCTGGGAGTTTGTCAGCACCAAGCCCAGCTATTTAAGCGAAAAAATCGGCATTCTGCCGGATATCCTGAACACCCTTTACATTGTCATCGCCAGCCTTGCCGTTGTCCTGCCTCTGGGCGTGGGCGCGGCGGTCTACCTGACGGAGTATGCCTCCAACCGGCATCTGGTGGGCGTTATTGAGTACGCCGCCGAGGCCCTCAGCGGCATTCCCTCCATCATCTATGGACTGGTTGGTATGCTGATGTTTTCCAACACCCTGGGCACCAGCCTGCTGGCAGGGGCTCTGACCCTGGTGATTATGAACCTGCCCACCATCCTGCGCAACACCCAGGAGAGCCTGAAGACCGTGCCCCAGTCCTATCGGGAGGGAGCCTTCGGCCTGGGCGCCGGAAAATGGCGGGTGGTGCGCACGGTGGTGCTGCCCAGCTGCGTGGACGGTGTGATCACCGGCTGCATCCTGTCCGTAGGCCGGATTTTGGGTGAGTCCGCCGCCCTGCTTTTCACTGCCGGCTTTGCCCATGCCCTGAACGGTTTTGCCAAGGGACTGCACAGCGCGGGCGCAACCCTGACCGTTGCCCTGTACGTCTACGCCAAGGAGCAGGGCGAGTTCGGCGTGGCCTTCGGCATTGCCGCCATCCTCATGGTGCTGGCCTTTGCCATCAACCTGGCTGCCAGCGCAGTTACGAAACATTATCGAAAGAAGAACGCAGTATAAGGAGAGAATTATGAATCAACCGATTATTACCGTCCGGGACATGAATCTCTGGTACGGTCAGACCCAGGCCTTGCACAACATTCAGCTGGACATTCCGGAAAAGTCCATCACCGCCCTGATTGGCCCCTCGGGCTGCGGCAAGTCCACCTTCCTGAAAACCCTGAATCGGATGAACGACCTGATTCCCGGCGTGAAAATCACCGGTGAAGTGAACTACAAGGGGCAGAACATCTTCGACGCGGAGGTCAACGGCCTGCGCAAGGAGATCGGCATGGTCTTCCAGAAGCCCAATCCCTTCCCCATGAGCATTTACGACAACATCGCCTACGGCCCCCGAACCCATGGCATCCGCAATCGGGCCCAGCTGGACGAGATCGTGGAGAAGGCTCTTCGGGGAGCGGCCATCTGGGACGAGGTGAAGGATCGGCTGAAAAAGAACGCCCTGGGCATGTCCGGCGGTCAGCAGCAGCGGCTCTGCATCGCCAGAGCCCTGGCGGTGGAGCCCACGGTGCTGCTGATGGACGAGCCCACCTCTGCCCTTGACCCCATTTCCACCTCCCGAATCGAGGATCTGGCTATGGAGCTGAAGGAGAAGTACACCATCGTCATCGTCACCCACAACATGCAGCAGGCCGTGCGTATCTCCGATCAGACCGCCTTCTTCCTGCTGGGCGAGCTGGTGGAGTACGGCGACACCGAGCAGCTGTTCTCGAAGCCCACAGACAAGCGGACAGAAGACTATATTACCGGCCGGTTCGGCTAAGGAGGAAATATTATGCGGGATGTATACCAGGAGCAGCTGTGGAATCTGAATCAGGAGCTGATTCAGATGGGCGCGGCCTGCGAGGAAATCATCGATCTGGCATCCAAGGCACTTACGGACTACAGCCAGGCCTTGGCGGAGGAAACCGCCCATGTGGGAGCCACCATCGATGAAAGCGAGCGCACCATTGAGACCATCTGCCTGAAGCTGCTGCTGCGCCAGCAGCCTGTGGCGGGAGATCTGCGGCAGATCAGCGCGGCCATGAAGATGATTACCGACATGGAGCGCATCGGCGATCAGGCCGAGGACATCGTGGATTTGATTCCCAAGATGCAGCGTGTCCCGGAGGAGCACAGCTCCCAGATCGAGGAAATGGCAAAGGCGGCCAAGTACATGGTGAACCAGGCGGTGGATGCTTATGTCCGGCAGGATCTGAGCCTTGCCAAGCAGGTAATGGAGTATGACGACGTGGTGGACAGTTTCTTCAATCAGATCAAGTCCGATTTGCTGCCCATGATTGCCCAGAAGCCCACGGAAGGGGAGTACGCCCTGGATCTTCTGATGATTGCCAAGTATTTTGAGCGGATCGGCGACCACTGCACCAACATTGCCGAGTGGGTGGAGTTCTCCGTCACCGGCATCCACCGCAGCTGCCAATAAGCCGGGGCGGCAAGGTGCCGCCCATGTGTGTGCCCAAGCCTTTTCCTGAGAGGGCGGTGCTCTGCGCAGCGAATCAAGATCAATTGCCGGTGGCAATTGCACAATAATGTATAGGTGGCTCGAAGAGCCGGATGAGGTCGCTTTCCCCGGATTTGTCTGGAAATCGCTGGAGGCTGTAAAAATTATCGTTGATTTTTACGAATAATTCGGCTATACTACCATTATGAAAGGAGTGGTCGATATGCCGAATATCAAGCCGGTATCGGATTTGCGCAACTATGGTGAGGTGCTGCGGGATGTGGCCGTGGGACAGCCTGTGTTTCTGACGAAAAACGGCCATGGCCGGTATGCGGTTCTGGATATGGAGGAATACCGCCAATATGAAGTTCTTCTGGCAAAGGAGAAGCTGTTGAAGGAGCTGGAAATGGGCCGCCGCAGCGGGGAAAATGGCAATTGGCTGGCGGCGGAGGATGTTTTCCGGGAGCTAGAGGAAGGGTACAATGGCTGAAATTTTCTTTTCTCCGGAGGCAAGAAAAGATCTTCTGGAAATCGGCGACTATATTGCACTCCAGCTTCGGAATAAGCCCGCCGCCCAAGGGCTGCTGGTGCGTATTCGAAAAGAGGTTATGGCTCTCGGACAGTTTCCGGAAAGCGGCACACCCGTGGATTTCCCTGGTCTCAGCGTTGTATATCGCTATCTGGTTTGTGGAAATTACTTGATTTTCTATCATTTGGTGGAAAACGCAGTGCGAATTGACCGTATTTTATACGGACGAAGAGACTATCTTTCTATTCTGTTCGGAAGCGAACTTGAAGAAAATGAGAAACTCTAATAAATAGAAAGAACCCCCGGACTTTCGTCCGGGGGTTCGCCGTAAAATGCCGTATTACTTCTTCCGCAGGAACTCGGGCAGGGGCTTGCCCTCCTTGTGCCACTGGTAGAACTCGGCGGTGGCGGCAAATTCCACGTCGCCGGCGGAGTTCAGAGCGGTTTCCACAGAGTCCTGCACCACGCCGATGATGAAGCCCACGCCTACCATCTGCATACCGATGTCATTGGGAATGCCAAACAGGGAGCAGGCCATGGGAATCAGCAGCAGGGAGCCGCCGGCTACGCCGGAAGCGCCGCAGGCGCCCAGGGCGCTCATGAAGGCCAGTACAATGGCGGCGGTGAAGGAGACGGAAATGCCCAGGGTATTGGCGGCGGCCAGAGCCATGACGGTGATGGTCACGGCGGCACCGTCCATGTTGATGGTGGCACCCAGAGGGATGGAGACGGAGTACATATCCCGATCCATGCCCAGCTTCTCGCACAGAGCCATATTCACGGGGATGTTGGCGGCGGAGGAGCGGGTGAAGAAGGCCGTCAGGCCGGACTCTTTCAGACACCGCAGCACCAGGGGATAGGGGTTGCACCGCAGATAAGCGAAGATAATCAGGGGATTGATGACCAGCGCCATCAGCAGCATGGTACCCACCAGGAGCACCAGCAGCTTGCCGTACTGGGTGAAGATGGCCATGCCGTTGCCCACCACGTTTGCGTACACCAGACCCATGATGCCGAAGGGAGCCAGATTGATGACCCAGCGGACGATCTGGGAAACGGTGTCGGCAATGTCCGCCATAAACTGCTTGGTGGTTTCCGAGCCGATGCCCTTCATAGCCAGGCCAAACAGGCAGGCCCAGAAGAGGATGCCGATGTAGTTGCCGTTCATGATGGCGGCCACAGGGTTGGCCACAAAGTTGGTCAGCAGGGTGTTCAGCACCTCGCCCAAACCCTGGGGAATCACATCGGACTGCGCCGCCTCCACCAGGTCAACGGTGACGGGGAACAGGAAGCTGGTGATGACTGCCAGTACCGCCGCGATGAAGGTGGTCAGCAGGTACAGCCAGATGACGGTGGCAAACCGGCGATCCAGCTTGGCGCTGGACTGGGCCAGGGCGGAAGATACGATGACGAAGACCAGCACCGGGGCGATGCCCTTCAGAGCCCCAACGAACAGACTGCCGAAAATGCCAATCCAGCCGGCATCGGGAACCAGAAGCGCAAGCACCGTGCCCAGTGCCAGACCGATGAGGATCCGGACAATCAGGCTGGTATCGTTGTACTTCTTGGCAAAATTGCGGATAAATTGCATGAATAAACTCCTTCCTAACTCTTACGGGGAAATTTGCTGCCATAAACCTTTTTATTGTACCATAAAACCCAGAAATGTACAGAAAAATTTTCCTCCCGGCCAAAAGCAGGGAGGAAATATCCTTGGAGCCGGGGGAGAAAACCCCCATCATTTTTTCCAACACAGCGACATATACACCCGGCTTACCAGTCCGGCGGGCAGGTAAGCGGCCAGCAGACAGACAATCGCCTCTGCGGAAAACCGGATTTTCAGGGATTCTCGGGCGAAGACGCAAACGATATCCCGACGGCCCGCTTTGAAGGCCTTCCGGGCCACGGACAGGGCTTCCCGAGCCCGCACCGCCCGTTCTGCTGCCGGGCCGAGCCGCTGAGCTCGCAGGGCTCCGTATTTTTTCCGTAATCGGTCGTTGGCGGCTACAAATCGCCGATAGTCCCAGGAAATCTGGTTATTTTCCGCCAGATTGTGGTATTCCACGCAGGACTGCTTCACCACGCCAACCTTCGTCACCTGACACAGCCGCACCCACATGTCATAATCCTGCCGGGCGGGCATTTCCTCGTCAAACAGGCCGCAGGCATCCAGAAGCGCGTGCTTTGCCATCACGGAGGTAGTGGAGCCTACGCAGTTTTCCTTCAGAATTGCCAGGGAGGCGTCGTAGGGCGCGTTCGGGCAGAAGTACTGCCGACGGCCCGTATCATCCTGGACATAGGTGAAGGCCGTGCAGATCAGTCCTATTTCCCCATCCGTTCCCGCAAGCTCCATTTGCAGCCGCAGTTTGTCCGGATGCCACTCGTCGTCGTCATCCAGAAAGGCGATCCACTGACCCTGAGCCGCCTGAACACCTATGTTTCGGGCGTGATTTCCTCCTTGCCCCGGGAAATAGGAGAGAAACCTGACATTTTCATGGGTTTCTTCCATTTTTCGCATAAAGTCTTCGGTTTCGTCCTCAGAGCCGTCGGACACGACGATCACTTCCAGAGGGGAGTAGGTCTGTCCCAGAGCGGAGTTCAGAGCCCGACCCAGCAGGGCGGCCCGGTTCCGGGTGGGAATCACCACACTGATAAGCCCTTCCACATATGCCATTACCGCACCCTCCCCTCCGATTGCGTTAAAATCCCACTCTTATTCTAGCATATTTCAGAACTCGACGCAAGCGGTTTTCCGAAGGGAAGCGGACGGTCAATTCTCCGCAATTTCAAAGCCGGTTTCCAGGGCTTCGGAGCTCATGCAGTAATATTCTCCCTCCGGGATCCGGACGACAATCTGATCTTCCACCACTTCCACGATTTCCAGAACGGTTCCTGCCTTCAATTCCACATCTTCTGCCTGAATGTCACAGATCGCACGAATTTTCTTCATAGTCAGCCTCCCAAGCGTTACTCCGTACACACCGAAAGCGGTGCGTTCCGGGCCTCCTTCATGATATGGCCTTTTGCTGCCAAAGTCAACCACTATTCCGGGAACGCACAAAAAGAATGAATTTTCTGGGGAGATTTCTGAGGTTTCTTGAATCGCAAGCGAATCTATGCTATGATGGAAACAAATCATACTGAACTCCAATTAAAATCTTTAGAAAAGATTTTAATCAGGAAATAGTATCACAAATGTCAGCGGGGGAATTGTATGCCGATTCCGGATAACTGCCTGGTTATTGTAAAAGGCAAAGACAAGACCGATTCTATCGAATCCTATACCTTTCGGGGAAATAAATGCGACATCCGATACCGGGGCAGTCCCAAGGTGTTCTGCTACAACAGCAGCAACGTCCGACTGCTGCAACAGATTGGAATCATTGACCCTCGTTCCGTGATCTTCCGGGTAAACGGACGGGTCATCTCTGACATTGAAAGAATTCAGTATTTCGGAGAATGCTATAGAGTCACTTGCTCCAATGGAGCTGTGCGGACGATTCCCAAATCAGAGGTCATCCTGGAAGCGAACTGTCTTTATGATGGGAATGCGCGGGCTCTTTTTGACTATTTTAAGGAGACGGCCAGTGCGCTCAGCCTGAAAACCGATGGCGGTGCCAATATTTTGCAGCTCCAATATGACCGGATTTCAGCGGTTCCGGAGAGTACTATCCTTGCAAAATATCTGAATCCAAAGCTTCCGGTGTGCCCTGCGGAGAAGCCAGCCGCCTTGATCTACCCCTTCGGACTGAACCAGAGCCAGAAGCAGGCAGTGGAAAACGCCTTTTCTGCGCCGATCAGCCTGATTCAAGGCCCGCCCGGTACCGGCAAAACGCAGACAATTCTGAACATTCTTGCCAACGCCGTCCGAATGGGAAAAACAGTGGCGATCGTGTCTAACAACAATTCTGCCACCCAGAATGTGGCAGAAAAGCTGGAAAAATACGATCTTGGATTCCTGACGGCCTTTCTGGGAAGTCTTGCCAACAAGGAGCGATTCTTGACGGGCCAGACCGGAAGTTATCCAGATATGGGCAACTGGATTCTGGAAAAAAGTGTTCAGGAAGCGCTGCTGCGTCAGGTGCGGAGCCTATCTGAGGAATTAACAGCAATGCTGGAGGCCAGAAATCGAGCGGCGCAGGTCGATCGGGAATTACTGGAGCTGAAACCGGAGCAGTTCTACTTCGGAAAATATTATGAGGCAAAGGGCAGCAGTGGCTTCAATACCGAAACTTTTCCTAGGCTGTCATCCGAAAAGCTCATGTCCCTTTGGCTGGAATATGAAGCGAAGGGACAGAAAAAGCCAGGCTTTTTCCGAAGAATTCTGCTTGCGCTTCGATTCGGCCGGGGAGCACTGTCCTTATTCGATCAGACACCGGAGGAGGCCATTCCCTTCCTGCAAAAGCAGTTCTACCAAGCAAGACTTCGGGAATTGGGGGCGGAGAAAGAGAGGCTGGAGCAGAAGCTGCGGGCGTACCGCTTTGATGCCAAAATAGAAGAGCTGCGGGAAGAATCCATGAAGCTATTCAAAGCGGAGCTGGCGGAACGTTATCCTTGGCGCTCTCCCAGGCAGACTTTTGAGCAAAAGGATTTCCGTGGGGCTTCCGAGGCCTTTTCGGCGGAATACCCGGTGATTCTCAGCACCACTTATGCGATCAAAGGAACCCTTTCCACGGACTTTTTCTATGACTATCTAATCGTGGACGAGGCTTCTCAGGTGGATCTGGCCACCGGTGTGCTGGCATTCTCCTGTGCCAGAAATATTGTGATTGTCGGAGATCAGAAGCAGCTGCCAAATGTGCTGACACAGGAGGATATCCGGATTGCAGACGAGATCTGGAACCGTCACCGTTTTGATGAACGCTATCACTTTGCTACCCACAGTATGCTGGCCTCTGCTGCCGGAATCTGGCGGGACGCACCTTCCGTACTGCTGCGGGAGCACTACCGATGCCATCCGAAAATCGCCGAATTTTTCAATCAGAAGTTTTACAATGGAGAATTGATCGTCCTGACGGAGGATCACGGCGAGAAGAATGTGCTGTCCATGTATCGCACGCCGCCGGGAAATCATGCCAGGGGGCATCTGAATCAGCGCCAGATCGATATCATCCGGGAGGAAGTGCTCCCGGCATTGACTCGGCAGGGGTTTACGGATATCGGCATGATTACGCCTTATCGGGATCAGGCGGCGGCCATCCGAAAGCAGCTGGGAGACAACTGGGAGGTGGCGACGGTTCATAAATTCCAGGGTCGGGAAAAGGAAGCCATTGTGCTTACCTCGGTGGACAATGTGATCGGAGATTTCACGGACGATCCCAATCTGCTGAATGTGGCGGTTTCTCGGGCGGTGAAGTCGCTGACGGTCGTTATTTCGGACAGCGAGGAGAATCGGAAAACCAACTATGGAGACCTGGCAAGATATATGGAGTATCAAAACTGCCAGATTGTTGACAGTAAGGTGTACTCCGTATTTGACATGCTCTACAAATGCTACGATGCCCAGCGCAGACGATATCTGAAGGCCCATAAGCGCGTGTCGGAATACGATTCGGAAAATCTGATGTATTCGGTCATTGAGAAGGTGCTTGCCGTGCCGGACTTTTCAGAGCTGGATTGTGTTGTCCACTCTTCACTGGCAACCCTGGTGAAGGCCAGCGATGCGCTTACCGAGAAGGAACGGCAGTATGCTGCCAATCCGCTGACCCATCTGGACTTTCTTCTGTTCAACAGGATAGATAAGTCCCCGGTTCTGGTTATTGAGGTGGACGGAACGAAATATCATATGGCAGGCAGCCGACAGGCAGAGCGGGATGCCAGAAAGGACAGCATTTTGGAAAAATGCGGCGTGCCCATCCTGCGCCTGCGCACAGACGGCAGTGGCGAGGAAAGAAAAATCGTCGAGAAGCTTCATGAATTGCTGTAAATTTCCGCTGCCTACCATAGTTGCCCCTTGACAATTGTGCATTCGTGATGTATAGTATCGATAAACAGATATCGGTATACAATTACTGATTAAAAAAGGAAAAGGATGGTTAACTATGGAAAAACAATACGCTCCCGTCACCAACCCTCAGGAACTGACAGATGCCCTTTCCCGGTGCCGTGCCGCCCAGAAGAAGTATGCCGAGTACACCCAGGAGCAGGTGGATAAGATTTTTCTGGCCGCTGCCACTGCCGCCAATCAGCTGCGGATTCCCCTGGCAAAGCTTGCCGTGGAGGAAACCGGCATGGGCGTGGTGGAGGACAAGGTCATTAAGAACCACTTTGCCTCTGAGTACATCTACAACGCCTATCGGGACACCAAGACCTGCGGCATCATCGAAGAGGACACCGCCTATGGTATCCGCCGGATTGCCGAGCCCATCGGTGTCATTGCCGCAGTGATTCCCACCACCAATCCCACCTCAACCGCCATTTTCAAGGCCCTGATCTGCCTGAAAACCCGAAACGGTATCATCATCAGTCCCCATCCCAGAGCCAAGGGCTGCACCATCGCGGCGGCAAAGGCCGTCCTGGAGGCTGCCGTGGCAGCGGGCGCTCCCGAGGACATCATCGGCTGGATTGACCAGCCCAGTCTGGAGCTGACCAATCAGCTGATGGGACAGGCCGACCTGATTCTCGCCACCGGCGGCCCCGGTATGGTGAAGGCCGCCTATTCCTCCGGCAAGCCCGCCCTGGGCGTTGGCCCCGGCAATACCCCTGCCGTCATTGACGACACCGCGGACATTCTGCTGGCGGTTTCCTCCGTCATCCACTCCAAGACCTTCGACAACGGCATGATCTGCGCCTCCGAGCAGAGCGTGGTGGTGCTGGACGGGGTTTATGAGGCCGTCAAGGCCGAATTTGTCCGCCGGGGCTGCTATATTCTGAATGCGGATGAGGCGCAGAAGGTTCGGGATACCATCCTTCCCGGCGGCAGTCTGAACGCGAAAATTGTGGGTCAGCCGGCTGCTAAAATTGCCGAAATGGCCGGTGTCCAGGTGCCGGAGAAGACCAAAATCCTCATCGGCGAAGTGGAATCCACCGACCTGAGCGAAGCCTTCGCCCACGAGAAGCTCTCTCCCGTGCTGGCCATGTACCGGGCTTCCGATTTTGCCGATGCCCTGGAAAAGGCGGAGACCCTGGTGCGGGACGGCGGCTTCGGCCACACCGCCTCCATCTACCTGGACGAGGTGAACTGCCCGGAGAAGCTGGATGCCTTTGCCCACACCATGAAGGCCTGCCGGATTCTGGTGAACACCCCCTCCTCCCAGGGCGGCATCGGCGACCTGTACAACTTCAAGCTGGCTCCCTCCCTGACCCTGGGCTGCGGCAGTTGGGGCGGCAACTCCGTGTCCGAGAATGTGGGAGTCAAGCACCTGCTGAACATCAAAACCGTTGCCATCCGGAGGGAGAATATGCTGTGGTTCCGCGCGCCTGAAAAGGTCTATTTCAAGAAGGGCTGTCTGCCCGTTGCCCTGTCCGAGCTGAAGGAGCATAAGAAGGCTTTCATCGTCACCGATTCCTTCCTGTATCAGAACGGCTACACCAAGCCCATCGAGGACAAGCTGGACGAAATGGGCGTGCGCCATACTACCTTCTACAATGTGGCTCCCGATCCTACCCTGGCCTGTGCCCGGGAGGGTGCGGCTCAGATGACCGCCTTCCAGCCTGACCTGATTCTCGCCATCGGCGGCGGCTCCGCCATGGACGCGGGCAAAATTATGTGGGTTCTCTACGAGCATCCTGAGGCGGACTTCCAGGATATGGCCATGCGGTTCTGCGATATCCGCAAGCGTGTTTACACCTTCCCCAAGATGGGCGAAAAGGCCTATTTTGTAGCCATCCCCACCTCTGCCGGCACCGGCTCCGAGGTGACTCCCTTCGCGGTCATCACCGACGAGCAGACCGGGGTTAAATATCCTCTTGCGGACTATGAGCTGCTGCCCAAGATGTCCATCGTGGACGCGGACATGATGATGAACGCCCCCAGAGGCCTCACCGCCGCCTCCGGCATTGATGCCGTGACCCACGCCCTGGAGGCCTACGCCTCCGTTATGGCCACAGACTATACCGACGGCCTGGCTCTGCGCAGCCTGAAGCTGATTTTCGAAAACCTGCCCAAGGCCTATGACAACGGCCCCAAGGAGCCCCGGGCCAGAGAAAATATGGCCCACGCGGCCTGCATGGCCGGTATGGCCTTCGCCAATGCATTTTTGGGCGTGTGCCATTCCATGGCCCACAAGCTGGGGGCTTTCCACCATCTGCCCCATGGCACTGCCAATGCCCTGATGATCGACGAGGTCCTGCGCTTTAACGCCGCCGAGGTCCCCACAAAGATGGGCACCTTCCCCCAGTATGACCATCCCCACACCCTGGCCCGCTACGCCGAGGTGGCGGACTATCTGAAGCTGGGCGGCAATACCGACGAAGAGAAGCTGGAAAATCTGACCCGGGCCATTGATGAGCTGAAAGAGCGGGTGGGCATCAAGAAGACCATCCGGGACTATGGCATTGAGGAGCAGGACTTCCTGAACCGGCTGGATGCCATGGTGGAGCAGGCCTTCGACGACCAGTGCACCGGTGCAAATCCCCGGTATCCGCTGATGCGGGAAATCAAGCAGATGTACCTGAACGCTTATTACGGAACTGCTGAAAAGGTGTAAATATAGAATATGAACGATCGAAGGGGGATGCCAAAGCGAGGCAGCCCCCTTCGATCGTTCATAGATGGAAACAAACAGCGATATGCACAGATGTGCTTGAGAACACTGCTGTGATAATATGGTAAAAGATACAAAATTTGTTTCCAATTTAGATTGCAAATAAATGTAGAATGTGGTACAATGTGGAAAATCCCCCATATAGACAGGAGGCGGGGCCATGGCGGAATTCCAGCCGAAAAAGGAATACGGCATTCGGGCTGAGGAGTACCCCTACCACGGCACGAAGCTTCATGGGCATAAGTCTTATGATGCCTTGGAGTTTAACCTTGCGGCAGAGTACCCGATGATAGAGCGGGCCAAAAGAGAAAAAAAGAAGCGGCGAACCGTTCCCCATATGGCAGCTGCGGCAATGGCGGTTGCAACGGTTGTGCTGACTGCCGCTGCGGCAGCGCCGCAGTCGACGCCGGCACCAAAACCGGTTTCGCAGGCGACGTACACGGCTCCGGCAGAGCTGCCGACGCAGCCGGAGCCGACGCTTTCGCCCCCTACACAGCCTGCTGCTGCCCCGGCAGTCCATGTCCACAGCTATACTGTCCAGACGGAACAGAAAGCCAGCTGCACGGCACCGGGCGTGCTCCGGTATGTCTGCGACTGCGGAGAGGAATACACCGAGTCCATCCCGATGACGGACCATACGCCGGAGATTATCCCCGCGGTAGAGGCAACCTGCCAGGCCACCGGGCTGACAGAGGGAGCGCGCTGCAGCGTATGCGGAGAAATTCTGGTGCCCCAGGAGGAGACGGAGAAGCTGCCCCATACGTTAAAGAAAAAATGGGGCGCCTACCCAACCTGTACGACCCCGGGTTACACTTCCGAGCTTTCCTGTACGGTCTGCGGTGAGGTGGTTCAAAAATCCAAGCTGCTGCCGGCAACCCACCATGCCAATGCCGTTACCTATCCGGGTTCGGCTTCCACTTGCATTACCCACGGCCATACGGAGAGTACCTATTGCCCGGACTGCAATACCTGGCTGGTTCCCCGACAAGAACAACCATTGACCGGCCACCGGCACACAGCGGTTCTGCCCGGAAGGGCTGCCACTTGTACGCAGCCGGGCCTGACCCAAGG
>OLHG01001277.1_pt1 | contig 15936 bp, 14 predicted proteins | sample 1605971 | NCBI WGS metagenome assembly OLHG01 (sample SAMN03283289) | human gut metagenome | biome: human-associated habitat; material: feces | host: Homo sapiens | place: Peru | collected 2012 | reverse complement strand
GTGCTATTATAATGACTCATGGTGATGATCATGGGTTAGTTCTTCCACCTAAAATTGCACCATATAAGGCAATAGTTATTCCAATCGGAGATGTTTCAGAAAAGCTTGAAGAACTTAAAAGTAATTTAAAAAATAATAATATAGCATTTAAGGTTGATGAAAGAGATAAAACTCCAGGATTTAAATTTGCAGAAGCTGAAGTAAAAGGATACCCAGTTAGAATAGAACTAGGAAAAAGAGATTTAGAAAATAACATAGTTACACTAGTTAGAAGGGATACTCTAGAAAAAGTACAAGTTACTTTTGAAGAAATAATACCTAAACTAAATGAACTTCTTGAAACTATTCAAAAAGATATGTTTGCAAGAGCTAAAGCAAGACGAGATAGTATGATATATGATGCTAAAACTTATGAAGAATTAAGAGAAATTGCCACAACTAAAGATGGCGGATTTATTAAAATCAATTGGTGTGGCAATGTAGAATGTGAAAATAAAATAAAAGATGACTTTGGTATAAAGTCTAGATGCTTGATTGAAAATGAAAAAGTAACTGGTCAATGTACAGTATGTGGTAAAAAAGCTAAAACAAGATTATATATCGGAAGACAATATTAAAAATGAATAAGGCAATTGCCTTATTCATTTTTATGTTTTTTGGTAAATTCATTTAAAGCCATTAATACTTCTTCTTTATTATCAAGTCCAATTAAATATTCATTATTATTAATATAATTTACTTTTCTTATACAAAAGTCAGCTACATCATCCTCATTTGTTAAATAAACATATTTAATATTATTTATAACAAGTTCCTCAGTAACCATATAATTTTTACCATTATCAAGAGTAACTACATCAATATTTTCGCTCATCTAGAACCTCCATTTAATTCACTAAGCAAACTTTTTATTTCTTCTTCTGATTTATTTTCGCTAGTATATGCTTTAACAACTTTTTCCATTAATTTAGTATAATCTTCTAAAGTAATATTTTTACTATTTAAATAATCACCAAAAGAGTCATGTAAACAAGCTTTAACCTCATCTTCGGTATATGCATCAGGATTATCATTAATAAACTTACTCATGTTTCTAAAAATTTCATCCATAAATGCTTCTTTTCTATATTCATTTAAACTACTGTAACAACCATATATTCTAGTATCAACATCATACTCTTTATTAGTATCTAAAACATCTCTAGCCATATTATAAGTATCGTAGTCCCAGTAAGGCCTTTGTTCATTAGAGTTATATCCAAAATATTCGGTGTTTTCACTAACTGGACTACCAATTATATCTCTAACTTCTTCAACCCTTTCAAAATCTTCATAAGCTTCTTTTAAACCATGAATACCTGAAACAAGTCCAGCTCCTAGAGCTACAAAAACAATAGCTTTAATTGCTAAGTTTTTCATTTCTTTGGGTTTTTGTCTGCTTTTCTTTGTGTATTTTACAGGTCCACATTTAGTACTTTCCTCAACTAAAGTATCAATTCTGCCATTATTATGTTTAATAGCACCATTGGGACCAAATATAGAATTAACTGTATAATCTAAATCGTTAATATTTGCCATTTATATACCTTCTCTCTATATTAATTTTACATTAAAATTATATTTTTGGCAATAATATTTTAAAATAAATAAAAAATAATTGAATAAAACATCAAATTATTATATAATTAACTTATGGTAGAAGGAGTAGGTTTTATGAATACGAAAAAACCAATTATTCTTAGTATAATAGCATTATTTGTATTAATATCTTTAGTAGTAGGTGCAACGTTTGCTTACTTCCAAGCTCAAGGAGGGGTAGGTAAGTCTGCAGATATTACTGTAAAGACTTATACAACAGATACATTTACATTTGCAACAGGAAACCCAATTGCGTTTACTTTGGACCAAGATAATTTTGCAAGTGGAAAAGGTAATGTAACAGGTTCAACTTTTGCAAGTGCAACTCTTACAGCAAATAATAAGACAAATACTGCAACAGAACATTATTATGTTTATTTAAATATAGAAAATAACACATTTACATATTCAATAAATGAAAGTACACCGGAAATAATAATGACAGTAACAAATAGTAGTGGAACAGAAATAAAGAATATATCAGGACTCACTCATACATCAGTAACAGATGGCAAAGGAACAACAATTTCAGGGTATGACATAACAAATAAAAGTGGACTTATAACACTCTTTAATAATAGAGAAATAGTGGCAACACCAACAAAAGAAGAAAAATGGAATATTAAAGTAACATTTGTAAACTACAATGCTAATCAAAATGCTAATTCTGGCAATAGCATGAGTGCTAAAGTGATAATACAAAAGGAAAAATATGTTCAAACAATGGCAAATGTATGCAAAAGTGGTCAGACTCTAAGTTCATGTGTAATAGCAATGGACGGAATAGATGAAACATTATATCATCATACTAGTACACTTACAAATGGAGCAGGTGACAATAGTTACAGATATGCAGGCGGAGATTATGTCTTAACGGAAGCAGGAAAATCAACGGGAGCAACAATGATGATAGGATATAATAATACAGTAACAACAGCATTAATAGATTTTTATTGTAATGGAACGAAACAATATGTAGGTTATGCTGATTCTTGTAGTACACATTATTATTTAATAAAGGGAGATACAACACAGTATCAAACATATAAAGAAACATTAAATAAAGCAGTAGAAAAAGGGTATTTGACAAAAGATAATGTAAAGAACTTTGTGTGTTTTGGCTCTACAACAAGGTCTTGTCCAACAGAAAATCTATATAGAATAATCGGAGTATTTGGAAATAATGTAAAACTAATCAAATGGGATTATGCAAAATCAAGCTTACTAGGAACAGATGGAGATTTTTCACAAGAAAATTCATATTTCTTTAGTGGAGAACAAGGAGAAAGTCCAGCAAGTAATTCATTATATTACTGGAATAATTCAACACGAAAGAATACATGGAGTGAAAGTAATTTAAATAAAGTAAATTTAAATACAAATTTCATCAATAACATAGGAAGTGAATGGACACAAAAAATAGCCACAACAACATGGAAAGTTGGAGGAAATACATGGGCTAACATTGGAACGTCAGTACCAGCAACAGCATATCAAAATGAAGTAGTACATCCAGTAATGACAAATACAACAGATAATAAAACAGAATACACAGCAAAAATAGGATTAATGTATGCATCAGATTATTATTATGCGGCAAGTCCAAGTGCATGGACATTGGTTGGTTACAATTCTAGTGATGCTACAAAGGATTATAGATTTTCGAAGGGAGAAAATTGGTTGTATGGAGGAGGCTGGGATTGGACAATTTCCCGTATTGCGGACTATTCGGGCCGTGCGTTCTGTGTGAACAACGATGGTGACGTGAGCGACGGCGGCATGGGCTACAACATTGGTGTGAGGCCGTCCTTCAATCTTGAATCTGCCATAACCTATGTATCGGGGAGTGGCAGTGCCAACGACCCGATTTTGATAAACTAGTACTTTAGGCCAAGCTTGTCTAGCGCGTCCGCGTGCTAGGCAAGCCGCGACAAAATTAAGCAGAGGCAAGAAGGAAGCAGTAAATTATAGTAGAACAAAAGGCTGCCGCGTCTGCGGTTAGAGCAGGTGAGGCAGCGGCGCCAAGTTATCAACAAAAAATGTAAAAAAATGGGCGTTTAACGAAGGTTTAGTTAATGTAAGACCTATGGAAGTACGGGTAGTCTTGGGCTAAATTCCCCATAATTTGACCAAATTAGAGTAAACTAAAGCTTTAGAGAAGGACAAAGTCATTAATAGAGTAGAAAGGAACATCAAATGAACAAAAGATATTTACCAATAGGTAGTGTAGTAAAACTAAAAAATAATAATAAAATTGTAATGATAACAGGTTATTACTCTGTAGAATATGCAAATGACTTAGAAATATATGATTATTCAGGTTGTGCATATCCTGAAGGAGTAATGATTAAAAGTAGTTATTGTTCATTTAATCAAAAAGACATAAAAGAAGTATTATTCGAAGGCTATAAAACAGAAGAATATACTAAACTTACAAATGACTTAAATGATATAGATAATGAAATTATTAATAGTGATACAAAATATATAGAAAGTAAAAATATAGAACTAGACAAAATAGATAATAGCAGTAAAAAAGAAGATTTTGTATTACCACATTATGAATTTGATGAAAATGGAGTAATAATCAAATAATAGAGCAAAAGCTCTTTTATTTTGCCTAAAATTAGTGTAATATATAAGCGTGGTGAAGAAAATATGAAAACAGTATTAGTAACAGGTTCCTCCCGAGGATTAGGTGCTTCAGTTATAGAGTATTTTGCAAGTAAAGGATATAATACTATTATAAATTATCATTCAAGTAAAAGGTGTGCCGAGGATTTAAAAGAATATATAGAAAATACTTATAAATTAAAAGCTTATGTTTATAAATGTGATGTATCTAAAGAAGATGAAGTAAAAGATTTATTTAATAAAATAAAAGAAAATATAGGTAATATAGATTGTTTAGTAAATAATGCTGGTATAAGTAAAGATAATAGTTTAAATGATAAAACAAGTAAAGCGTTTATGGAAGTAATAGAAAATAATTTGCTTAGTACATTTTTAACATGTAAATATGTTAAGTTAATAATGGATAAAGGTAGTATTATAAATGTTGCAAGCAATAATATTTATAATGGAAGTTATATAGAAAGTGTTGATTATGATGCATCTAAAGCTGGTATAGTAAGTTTAACTCATAATTTTGCTAAAGTTTATGCCCCAAACATTAGAGTAAATAGCATAGCACCAGGGTGGATAGATACAGATATGACAAGTAATATAGATAGTACTTTTAAAAATGAAGAAACAAGTAAAATATTGCTTGGAAGGTTTGCATGTAAAGAAGAGATAGCTGATGCTATATATTTTCTTGCAAGTAATAGTTATATAAATAATACTATTTTAAAAATAGATGGAGGATTAAAATGAATTTAGAAGATGTAAAAAAGGCAGAAATTGTATTAAAAGATGTATATAGTAAAATAGATGATGTATGTTTTTATAATAGTAGAAAAGTAATAAGTGCTTTTTGGAAAAGTAATGTAAATGAAGCATGTTTTAATAGCACAACTGGATATGGTTATGGTGACTATGGAAGAGATATCATAGAAAAAGTATATGCTGATGTATTTAAATGTGAAAAGGCTTTGGTTAGAAATCAATTTATATCTGGTACTCATGCTATAAGTACTGCTTTATTTGCTCTTTTAAGACCTGGAGATACACTTTTATCTATCACAGGTAAACCTTATGATACTTTAGATAGTGTGATTGGTTTTAATGATAATAAAAGTAGCTTAAAAGCATTTGGAATAAAGTATGAACAAATAGATTTAGTGGATAATGATTTTGATTATAAAGAAATTGAAGAGTTTTTAAATAATAATAAAGTAAAGCTTATTGAAGTTCAAAGATCTATTGGATATAGCACTAGAAAAAGTATAAGTATTGATGCGTTAGAAAAAGTTATTAAATTAATTAAAAGTATTGATAAAGATATAATAGTTATGGTAGATAATTGTTACTCTGAATTTGTAAGTATTAAAGAACCTACGGAAGTTGGTGCTGATATATGTGTTGGCTCATTAATTAAAAATTTAGGTGCTGGCATAGCTAGTAATGGTGCATATATCGTAGGTAAAGAGAATTTAGTATATTTATGTAGTGAAAGATTAAATGTTCCAGGTGAAGCAGATGAAGTTGGCCCAAGTTTAGGTGCTAATAAAAGTTTTTTACAAGGTTTATACATGGCTCCATCTGTTGTTGCGAGTAGCTTAAAAACTGTAGTACTTGCATCATACTTATTTGAAAATTTAGGATATGATGTATCACCTAAATGGAACGAAGAAAGATGCAATATAGTTGAAACTATAAAGTTTGGAAATAAAGAAAAACTAATTAAGTTTGTGGAAGGTATTCAAAATGGAAGTGCTATAGATGCAAGCAGCACACCGGTGCCCACAAATATGCCTGGATATGATGATGAAATAATCATGGCATCAGGTTCATTTACACAAGGCTCATCAATTGAAATATCATGTGATGGACCTCTTAGAAGCCCATATATAGCTTACTTACAAGGCGGACTTACATATGAATATGGCAAAATTGCTGTTTTGAAGGCGATTGATAATATAATAAAAATAACAAGGTAAATTACCTTGTTATTTTATTTTGCATATTTTGTCGTACAGCTTCTGCCATAGACATTAAGATTTCTATCGGTTGTTTAAGTATAGTCCATCTAGTTCCATTTGCTAATAATTTGAGGTCTGAAGTATGCAAGTTGTTTATTAATTCTATAATTGCATGCTCGTTTTCTGTGATAGCGTCTTTATCGTAGAAGTAATAAGCATTTTCCGTTTTAATAGTAATAGTGTTTAAATCGTTCCATGGATATGGTCCTTTGGTTATTGTATTTCTCCATAGTATAAATACTTGCTTTTTGAATTCTAGTGGATTATTTAATGTGTCTATTTTATCTTGACTTAATATTGCTTTTATTGAACTATCAAATATGTATGTCTTGTTATTGTCTTTTATTGCAACAATTCTATAGTAATGTGCTTTCATATAACTCCTTTCAATTGAGTGATATTCTATCATTAAGATATAAATTTGTCAAATTTTACAGAAATTAGCAGTTATATATTGACAAGTGCTAATCATAATATTATAATGTTATTAGCACTGATGGAGAATAAGTGCTAAAAGAGGTAATATTATGGATGAACGTAAAAATAATCTCTTAAAAGTAATTGTTGAAACATATATTAAGACAGTAAGACCAGTTGGTTCAAAAGCTTTATGTGATATGTTTAACTTATCTAGTGCCACGATTAGAAATGAAATGGCTAGTCTAGAGGAGTTAGGATACTTAGAAAAAAATCATATATCTTCAGGCCGTGTTCCAAGTGAATCGGGATACAGATATTATGTAAATAACTTAATGGAACCAGAAAAACTTACTGGTGGTGATATGTTAAAACTACAAAAGATATTTGCTAATACAGATATAGAGCTAAATGATGCCATAAATAAATGTATGGATATAATTAGTGAAATAACCAATTATACAAGTGTAGTTCTGGGAAAAAGTAGTGATGATAATACACTTTTACAGATTAATATTATTGACTTAGGCAATAATCAAGTTGTAGCAGTTGTATGTACGGATAAAGGAAACATTGAAAATAAAATGTTTACTTTAGATAGTAATATAAGTGTTAAAGAAGTTATTAAAACTAGTGAAATAATTAATAAAATGCTAGTTGGTACACCAATAAATGATGTAAGTAAAAGACTTGAATTTGAGGTAAAGCCTATTATAAAAACACAAATCAGACAATATGAAACAGTGTATAACATCTTCTATGATGCATTTAATGATTTCGTAAATAATAATAGTAACATTCATGTAACTGGTAAAACAAAGATATTTGAACAGCCAGAATATAATGATGTTTCAGAACTTAAAAGACTTGCTAATAAACTGGAAGATAAATCTTTCATTGAAAAAGTAGAAGAAAATAGTGATGAAGATGAAATTAAGGTTTATATTGGTAAAGAAAATAAGTTTGATTCAAATGTAACTATTATTAGAAAAAAATATCATGTTAATGGAGAAGAAGGAACGATTGCTGTAATTGGGCCAAAGAGAATGGATTATCAAAGAATTGTTGGTTTACTAGAATATATCGATGAGAAAATTGATGATAGAAAGGATAAATAATGGAAGAAAAGAAAGTTAAAGGAAAACAAAAAGTTAAAAATGTAAAGAAAAAAGAACCTAAAAAAGTAAATAATACAGAAAATAATAAATTAGTAGAAGAAAATGCTAAATTAAATGAAAAACTTCTTAGAGTTATGGCAGAAATGCAAAACATGAAAAGAAGAAATGAAGAAGAAATTAGTAAATTATGCAAATATGATGGAGAAAAATTAATTACTAAAATATTACCAATCGTAGATAACTTCGAAAGAGCCATTAGCTTAGATGATAGAGATTTATCTGATGAAGTATCTAAATTCTTAAGCGGATTTAAGATGATATATACTAATTTAGTAAATATTTTACAAGAGTTAGAAGTAAAAGAAATAGAATGTAAAGGGCTTGAGTTCGATCCAAATAAGATGGAAGCAGTTCTTACAGATAGTGATAAAAACTTACCTAGCAATGTGGTAATTGAAGTCTTACAAAAAGGTTACACTTATAAAGACAAAGTTATCAGGGTTGCTATGGTAAAAGTAAATGAATAATTAAGCTCAAGAAAAATAAATGAAAGGAATGATTAAATATGAGTAAAATTATAGGTATTGACTTAGGTACTACAAATTCATGTGTTGCAGTACTTGAAGGGGGAGAACCAAAGGTTATAGCTAATGCTGAAGGAAATAGAACAACTCCATCAGTAGTAGCATTTAAAGGAGAAGAAGAATTAGTTGGTGAAGTTGCTAAAAGACAAGCAGTAACTAATGTTAAAAATACGATTTCTTCAATAAAGAGAAAAATGGGTACTAGTGAAAAAGTTGAAGCTGGTGGAAAGAAATGGACTCCAGAAGAAATTAGTGCTAAAATACTAGGAAAATTAAAGAAAGATGCAGAAAGTTATCTTGGTGAAAAAGTAACTAAAGCAGTTATTACAGTTCCAGCATACTTTAACGATGCTGAACGTCAAGCTACTAAAAATGCTGGTAAGATTGCAGGGCTTGAAGTTGAAAGAATTATAAACGAACCAACAGCTGCAGCACTTGCATATGGCTTAGATAAACAAGAAACATTACAAACTATTTTGGTATACGACTTAGGTGGTGGAACATTCGATGTTTCAATTCTAGAACTAGGTGATGGTGTATTTGAAGTTAAAGCAACTAGTGGTAATAATCGTCTAGGTGGAGATGACTTTGATGCTCGTGTTACTGATTATTTAGTTTCAGAATTCAAGAAGGAACATGGTATTGATTTAAGTAAAGATACTATGGCAATGCAAAGAATTAAAGATGCTGCTGAAAAAGCTAAGAAAGACTTATCAAGTATGACTACAACTCAAATTAGCTTACCATTCATTGCTCAAAATGATGAAGGTCCAGTTCATATGGATATGACTTTAACAAAAGCTAAATTTGAAGACTTATGTCGTGATTTATTTGATTCAACACTTGAACCAGTTAGAAAAGCATTAAAAGATGCTGGAATGACTGCTAAAGATATTAATAAAGTAATCTTAGTTGGTGGTTCATCACGTATTCCATATATTCAAGAACTTGTTAAGAAAGAACTTGGACAAGAACCAAGTAAGAGTGTTAACCCAGATGAAGTAGTTGCTATGGGTGCTGCTATTCAAGGTGGAGTTTTAACTGGTGAAGTTGATGATATCGTTTTACTAGATGTTACACCTCTATCATTAGGTCTTGAAACTTTAGGTGGAGTTATGACAACTCTAATTCCAAGAAATACAACAATTCCAACTTCTAAAAAAGAAGTATTCTCAACTGCGGCTGATAATCAACCAGCTGTTGATATTCATATCTTACAAGGTGAACGTCCAATGGCTGCTGACAATAAGACTTTAGGAAGATTCCAATTAGGAAACATTCCTCCAGCACCAAGAGGAGTACCACAAATCGAAGTAACATTCGATATCGACGCGAATGGTATTGTTAATGTAAAAGCTAAAGACTTAGGAACTAACAAAGAACAATCAATTACAATTACTTCAAGTACAAACTTAACTGATGAAGAAATTGAAAAGATGCGTAAAGAAGCTGAGGAAAATAAAGAAGCTGATGAAAAACGTAAAGAAGAAGCAGAAGTTAAAAACGAAGCTGAACAAATGGTATTCCAAACAGAAAAAGCTATCAAAGATTTAGGTGATAAAGCTGATAAGAAAGAAGTAGAAGAAGCAGAAGACCTAATCAAAGACTTAAAGAAAGCTCTTGAAGGTGGCGACATTGATGAGATCAAGAAAGAAAAAGAAAAACTTCAAGAAAAAGCTATGGCTCTAGCAACAAAAGTATATGAACAAGCTGCTAAAGATCGTGAACAAGCATCAAATGATGACAAAGAAGACGAAGAAGAAAAGCCAAGCAAAAAAAATAAAAAAGACGATGATGTAAAAGAAGCAGATATTGAAGAAGAATAAAAATAGAAAGGAAAAAAATAAGAAGTAGGCTTAGTTTAAGTACTACTTCTTATTACTAATTTAAATATAAAATGGAAAAACTATTAGAAAGAAACGAAGTAGAACAAAAAGATAAATGGGATTTAGAAAGTATTTATAAAAGTCTAGATGATTTAAAAAAAGATTGTAATCAAGTAGAAAAAAACACTTCTGAGTTAGAAAAACAACAAGATAGCTTTACTTCATCAAGTAAAAACTTTCTAAATTTCTTAGAATTATATAGTGCTACATCTAGAATTTTTGAAAAACTATTTACATACGCTATCAGAAAAAGTGATGAAGACTTAGGCAACAGTACATACCAAGAACTATCTGGTAAAGTTCAAAACCTATATCAATCATTTCAAGAAAAAACATCTTTTGCAACTCCAACAATACTATCATGTGATAAGTCAAAAATTCTATCTTATTTTGATGAAGAAAAAGACTTAGAAAAACATCGTCATAACATTGAAGATATTCTTAGGTATAAAGAACATACTTTATCAAAAGAAGAAGAAAAAATAGTATCAGCTTATGCTAAAGTAATTGATAGTAGTAGTGATACAGCTTCTTATCTTATGGATGCTGATCTAAAGTTTGCTAAAATAAAAGATAGTAATAACAAATTAGTAGAACTAAATTCTAGTAATTACAGTATCTATCTAAAAGATAAAGAAAGAAGAGTACGTAAAGCAGCTTTTCTTAATTGCCACAAAGGCTATGGAAGTGTAAAAAACACGCTAACTTCAACTCTAGCCGCAACAAGTGAAGCTCTAAGTACTTCAAGTAAATTAAGACATTACTCATCTAGTCTTGAAGAAAGCTTATTCTCTGATAATGTTCCTGTAGAACTATATAATAATTTAATTGAAACAGTTCATAAAAACTTGCCATCATTATATGAATATTATCAAGTAAAACAAAGACTTTTAAACCTAAAAGATTTTCATATCTACGATAGTTATGTTTCTGTAACTAAACAAGATGATAAAGAATATAGTTTTGAAGAAGGTAAAAAAATAGTCTTAGATGCCCTTAGCATCTTGGACAATGAATACCAAGAAGTTTTAAAAACAGCTTTCACAGATGGTTGGATTGATAAATATCCTAATAAAAATAAAAAGTCTGGTGCTTATTCCTGTGGTGGTTATGATACAAAACCATTTGTCTTATTAAACTATACAAATACTTATAATGATGTTTCTACTTTAGCCCACGAATTAGGCCATTCTATGCATACATATTTTTCAAATAAGTACAATACTTATGGTAATCATGAATATCCAATCTTCTTAGCTGAGATAGCATCAACTGTAAATGAAATGTTATTATCTTATTATATGGAAGAAAAAGCCAAAACTAAAGAGGAAAAATTAAATGTTTTAGAAGACCGTCTAAATACTTTTAAAGGTACTATCTTTAGACAAACTATGTTTGCTGAATTTGAAAAGTATATTCATGAATTAACCGATAAAGGTGAAATCCTAACTACCGATAATATTTGTAATTACTATTATGATTTAAATAAACTATATTTTGGTAATAAAGTAGTTTTAGATGAAGAAATAAAATATGAATGTTTAAGAATACCGCATTTCTATTCTCCATTTTATGTATATAAATATGCAACAGGTTTATCTATTGCTTCCTACATTGCTGAAAATATTATTAATAAAACTAAAGGTTTCAAAGAAAAATATATTGAATTTTTAAAGGCCTCTGGTAGAGACTATCCACTAGAGGTCCTAAAAATAATTGATGTTGACTTAAAAGATACTAAAGTATTTGATGAAGCAATGAATGCATTTAGAAAGACATTAGATGAATTTATAGAATTAAGTAAGTAAAAGAGGTGTAAAAAATGGCAGATAAAAGAGATTATTATGAGGTACTAGGTGTAGATAAAAATGCTAGTACCGATGAAATAAAAAGTGCTTTCCGTAAAAAAGCCAAACAATATCACCCAGATTTAAACAAAGATGATCCTTCAGCAGCTGACAAATTTAAAGAGGCCCAAGAGGCTTATGAAGTATTATCAGACGAGTCAAAACGTAAAATGTATGATCAATATGGCCATGCCGGTGTAAACAATTCTTATGCTGGTGGTGGAGCTAACTATGGTGGTTTTGGTGGCTTTGATGCCTCTGGTTTCGACTTTGGAGATATCTTTGATTCGTTCTTTGGTGGTGGTGGAAGCTCATTTGGAGGTTTCCAAAACTTTGGTGGAACTTCTTCATCAAGAACTAGAAAAACACGCGGTAGTGATGTCTTAATGCGTATGAAACTAGATTTTGAAGAAGCTGTCTTTGGTACAGAAAAGAAGTTCAACATCGATGTAGTTGAAGAATGTGAAGAGTGTCATGGTAATGGAGGTTTTGAACCAGAAACTTGTGAAACATGTCACGGTACAGGAACAGTAACTAGTCAACGACAAACAATGCTAGGTTCATTCTTATCAAAAGGACCATGTCCAGACTGCGATGGATTAGGAAAAATATATAAAAGAAAATGTAGCGAATGTAACGGAAAAGGTCGTATTAAAAAGAATAAAAGAATTACTATCAATATTCCAGCTGGAGTAAATACAGGCGATCGTCAAAGAATAACAGGTAAAGGTAATCCTGGAACAAATGGTGGCGAAAATGGTGATTTATACTTAGAATATGTAGTAGGTGAACATGAATATTATACAAGAGATAATGACGATATCTATCTAGAAGTACCATTAACTCTAACCGAAGCTATTCTTGGTTGTAAAAAAATGATCCCAACACTATACGGAAATGTAAAACTAACCGTAGATGCTGGAACCTCATCAGGTGAAAAACAAAAGATCAGAGGAAAAGGTGTAAATAATGAATATCGTAGACATAAAGGAGATATGTACGTAATATTTAGAGTTTATACACCTAAAAAATTAACTCGAGAACAAAAAGCTCTAATAGAAAAATTAAAAGATACAGACATGACAACAAGAGAAATCAACGATTTTGATAAGTTTGTTGAAAAAAACGATTAAGTGATTACTAATCGCTTTTTCTTTTTTTAAAATTTCCTTCCCAAAAAGTCCGTACTTTTTATGTGACATTTTTAGTATCTGTTGCAAAAGCAACACATAATATTTTGACTGATATGGTACAATTAGTTAGAATAGGGAGGATAAAAATGACAAAAGGTGATAAATATACAAAACAAATATTTAGAAAGATATTAAAAGAGGGTTGTCTTGATAAAAATCCAAGAACCCATTATGCCGATGGTACTACAGCTCATACCATAAGTATTAACCATGGTATGTGTACATATGATTTAACTAAAGGAGAAAGTCCTTTAATAACACTACGACCAATTGCTGTAAAATCAAGTATTGGTGAATTATTATGGATTTATCAAGATGAATCAAATGACCTTAATCTTTTAAGAGATAAATACGGTGTAACTTGGTGGGATGAATGGGACATCGGTAATAGAACCATTGGTGCTGTCTATGGTGAAACTGTAAGAAGACACAACTTAGTTAAAAATCTAATTAAGGGTTTAGAAGAAAATCCAGATGGTCGTCGTCATATAATAAGTCTTTGGCAAGAAGATGATTTTAAAGACAAACATGGTCTAAAGCCTTGTGCCTTTATGACAGAATGGAATGTTCGTCATGGTAAAGATGGAGTAGACTATCTAGATATGTGTCTAACCCAAAGATCAAGTGATTTCGCAACAGCTGGTTGCATAAATCAAGTTCAATACTTAGTTTTTCTACATTTAATTGCTAGACACTTAGGTCTAACTCCAGGACGCTTTACTTGGTTTTATAATAATATCCAAATATATGACCGTCATATAAAACAAGTAAAAGAACTATTAAAAAGAACTCCAGTAGAATGTGAACCAAAAATCTGGTTAAATCCAGAAAAAACAAACTTCTACGATTTCACAGTAGATGACATAAAAATAATTGATTATCCAAGAGCCGAAATAAAAGAAAAAAATCCTCAAATGAAATTTGATATAGGTATTTAAATGGCAACATTAACTTTAATAGCCGCAGTAGGCAAAAATAATGAACTAGGCAAGGATAATAAATTAATATGGCATATCCCAGATGATATGAAATTCTTTAAAGAACAAACCATAAATAAAAAGATAATTCTAGGTAGAAAAACACTTGAGTCTCTACCAGGACTACTTCCGAAAAGAATCCATTTAGTCTTAACACATCAAAGTTTAAAAGGAAAAGAAAATTTAAAAGTATACAATAATATTGAAGATTTATTAGATTATTTAGACACTATAAATGAAGAAGTAATGGTAATAGGTGGTGCTAAAATTTACGAAGAGTTTCTTCCTAAAGCAAACAAAGTAATATTAACAGAAATAGAAGAAACATCTCCAGCAGATGCCTACTTTCCAAAATTAAATAAAAATAATTGGACAAGAAAAGTCCTGGCAACAAAAGAGTATAATGGTATAACATATCATCATGTAATATATGAAAAAATAAATAAATAACAAGCATCACACTAAAGTGATGCTTTTCTATGTAATAAAACAAGAACATTAACAATCCCTAAAAAAGTAACAAATTTTATGTAGTCTAAATTTACATTTATTAGTTAAAACAATTGAGTTTTTACAAATGATGGTGTAATATTATAATAGTAATAATAAAAGTATAAGGATGTGTTAGTGTGACTTTTAGAATGTATGAAAGTATGGCCTTTGCAATTTGTGCACTGGTTTATTTAAGCTTGATTTTAATGATGTATATCCATAAAAGAAAAGTAGGTGATATACAAACAAAAGTGTTTTCTGTTTTATTAGCAGCAGGTATCGCTCTAACTTTTTGTGAAGGTGCTTATGTTTATGGATTATCTGTACTAGATACTAATCCTAAATTAGCAGAAATAACTTGTCGTATTTATACAATTGGTATTTTAGTATTAATAAATTTATTTATCTATTATATAACAACTATGTTTATGCGTAGACTAGGTAATAAAGAAAAAGAAAAGAAGGGAAACATTATAACTCTAATAATTCTTCTTATCTTAGCTGCTATTACCACTTTAATATCATTTGCTTTTCCACTAGATTATACAAGTTCAGAATCTGGTTTTTATAATTTTGGTGGTCCAGCTACAACAATTGTTTATGCAGAAGGTTTCTTCTTATTCCTTATCATATTTATAGTAACAATATTTAAAAGTAATAGTATTCCTAAAATTCAACAAAAGCCAATATATTTCTTTATATTAGTCTTTGCTGGTCTAATTGCACCCCAAATAATCTTAAATTATGATTTAAACTTAGTATCATTTATCTTTGCCTTTATGATAGCAATACTTTATTTTACTATTGAAAGTCAAGATAATAAACTAGTTCAAGAACTAGAAAACTCCAAAGAAGAAGCTCTAACAGCTAGTAAAGCAAAAACAGAGTTCTTAATTAATATGTCACATGAAATAAGAACCCCTATGAGTACAATCTTAGGTTTTAGTGAAATACTTTTAAATGAAGAAAAATTAACAGAAGAAGTCGCTAAAAGAGATACAAAGAGCATCTATGAAGCTAGTAATATCTTAATGGAATCAATTAACGCTATTCTTGATATTTCCTCTTTAGAAACTAATAAAGAAAAGATAAGAAATGAAAAATATCATCCAGCAAGTCTAGTCTTTGAACTAGATGAAAG
>OLHG01001274.1_pt1 | contig 15945 bp, 11 predicted proteins | sample 1605971 | NCBI WGS metagenome assembly OLHG01 (sample SAMN03283289) | human gut metagenome | biome: human-associated habitat; material: feces | host: Homo sapiens | place: Peru | collected 2012 | reverse complement strand
CTGCGAGGATTGAGAATTCGTTGTCGCCCCTGTAGTGGGGTACATTCTTTTCAACTCTCGCCGAGACTTTTCAGACAGTCTGGGGGGGGCATGTACGCCTCTGACTTCTGAAGCCAGACCTCGCATATTCTAGAACAGGGTAAGATCACATCGGTATATTCATGTGTCGTCTAAGGTACGCACTTATCTTGTTCATTGACAATACTATCGCCGGTCTTGCAAGGAGAGGTAATCCTTGAGCGCATCGACATATTCATTGAAAGCCTTGACGCCTGTGTCGGTCGCGCGGCAGGTGGTGCAAGGCTTCTTGCCTTTGAAGCCCTTCTCTACCGTGATGTAGCCGGCCTCGCTGAGTTTGTCTATCTGCACGCTGAGGTTGCCGGCCGTGGCGCCCGTCTGCTTTCTGATGTAGACGAAATCCGCCTCCTCGACCCCGATGAGGATTGACATCACGGCGAGGCGGAGTTCGGAATGCAGCAGAGGATTCAGTTTTCTGAACATAGCCTACCGCCTTATGAGTTTGGCAATGGCTCCTCCGATGGTCATGATGACTCCACTGAAAAGCCATATCAGGCAGATCTGCGCACCCCCGTAGTTTGTGTAGAGGGCACCGAGCAGAACCACAAGCGCTCCGGAAGTGATGATCGGCCAACTCTTGATGACGATGCCTGTGGACAGTATCGTGAACCCGAACAAAGAGGTGATGAGGTAGGTGTCAAGCACAAAGGGGTTGACCGTGCAAGTGAGGATTGTCAGACAAACGGCAGTGATCCCAAAGGCGCACCAGATCCAGCCCACCGTCTTGTGGAGATAGGTTTTCGGAGCGCAATCATTTCTTTTTGAAATGAATATGGCAGCCGGCAATCCGATCGCCGGAATGAGGAACCACAAGTAATTCCAGATCGGATTTCCCGTCCCGTTCCACAATAGATAGATGATAGCCGAGACAAGCGTCAGTATCACACCCCAAAGGATGTAGTAAGTTCCTTGATTTTTCTCGATCGCCCGACAGTTTCTTGCCATTGTCTCGCTGATGATTTTCAGACTCTGTTCAGCGGAAAGATTGTTGTTTGTTTCCATAACACTTTGATTTACATATTTTTTGCCATTAACAGCTATGCGCTTTAACCTCAACGGCATTACAAATATAAATAAGTTTACAATATAAACCAAAATAACATCATTGAATATGATCAAAGATCAAGTGGACGTATACAGTGGGTCGCGCATCCGATTCTGCGGACAAGGCTGCAAAAAAAGACTTTCCGAATTTTTGGTAACGTGCAAAAATTCGGAAAGTCCTTTTCGTTGGCGCCACCATGCAGATGGCGCTCTTATTCATCGACCGGGAATGTCGCTTCGGCAAGCTCAGCGACCAGGCACGTGTACAACCCTGTGACCAGTCCTGCAATCAAGTACGTGTCCAGGCATGTAATCAGGCATGTGTCCAGTTCTGCAATTAAGCCGTGTCCAGGCATGCGATCAGGCACGCGTCCAGTTCTGTGACCAGTCCTGTGACCAGTCCTGCAATCAGGCACGTGCCCAGGCATGCGATCAAGTACGTGTCTAGGCATGCGAACAGGCACGCGTCCAGTTCTGTGACCAGTTCTGTGACCAGGCCTGCGATCAAGCACGTGTCCAGGCATGCGATCAGACAGGTGTCCAGTCCGTAATCAATTAAGTGACCGAACCTGTGATCTGACCAGAGGCCAGAAGGCTCTGTGTGAAACCTTACGAGAGGCTCTTCGATGGCTGGTAAACTTTGTCGAACCTTTAGTTCTGCGACCGGTCAGTGCGACCTTACGCAAAGGTTAAGCTTCTGTCGGTGGAGGATAAGACTCTGTTTCACAACGGATTAAGCGATGGTCTTTAGTTGATAACGACTAAAGGCCATCGCTTTTATAACTGATTTTCAATCACTTACGCGAGACGCTTTTCGAGACGCTCGCGGATGGCGGCGATGAAGTCGGCGGAGTTCTTTACCTGAGGAGTCACGCCTTCCATTAGGTTGGCGAGATCCTTGGTCACGATGCCGGCGTTGAGGGTGTCGAAGCAGGCGGCCTCAAGCTGGTCGGCATAGTTGACAAGCTCTGGAATGTTGTCCATCTCGCCTCTCTTGCGGAACGCGCCGCTCCACGCGAAGATCGTCGCGATCGGGTTCGTGGAGGTCTCCTCGCCCTGGAGGTGCTTGTAGTAGTGACGGGTCACGGTGCCGTGGGCTGCCTCGTACTCGTACTTGCCGTCAGGGCTGACGAGAACAGAAGTCATCATGGCAAGGGAACCGAAGGCCGTGGAGACCATGTCGCTCATCACGTCACCGTCGTAGTTCTTGCAGGCCCAGATGAAACCACCCTCGCTGCGCATCACACGTGCGACCGCGTCATCAATAAGGGTGTAGAAGTACTCGATGCCGGCGGCCTCGAAAGCGTCCTTGTACTCTGCGAACACCTCCTCGAAAATCTCACGGAAACGTCCGTCGTACTTCTTGGCGATGGTGTCCTTGGTGGCGAACCAGATGCTCTGCTTGAGGTCAAGGGCGTACTTGAAGCAAGCGTGGGCGAAAGAACGGATGGAAGCGTCGGTGTTGTGCATTCCCTGGAGAACGCCGGGACCCTTGAAGGTGTGCACAATCTGCTCTTCCTTCTTGCCGCTCTCACCTTCGAAGACGAGCTTGGCGACTCCCGGCTCCTCAACGCGGATGTCAACACTCTTGTAAACATCACCGTAGGCGTGACGGGCGATGGTGATAGGCTTTTTCCAGAACTTCACGGCAGGAGAGATGGAAGGGATGGTGATAGGTGTGCGGAACACTGTACCGTCCAGCATCGAACGGATCGTTCCGTTCGGACTCTTCCACATCTGATGCAGGTTGTACTCGGTCATACGCTTGGCGTTAGGAGTGATGGTGGCGCACTTCACGGCAACACCGTACTTCTTGGTGGCGTTGGCGGAGTCGATTGTCACCTGATCGCCGGTCTCGTCACGATGAACGAGGCCGAGGTCATAGTATTCTGTCTTCAGATCAACAAATGGAATGATAAGCTCATCCTTAATCATCTTCCACAGGATCCTTGTCATTTCATCACCATCCATCTCTACGAGAGGAGTGACCATCTGAATTTTTTTCATAATTGAATATTAAAAATTAAAGTGTTTTACGAATATGATTACCTGGGCGCCTCAGGCTTGCAAGCCCCTAAAATGGACGCAAGCCTAAAGTGCGCGATTATGATTATTTGCTCTTCTGGGCGGCGTAGAAGTTCATCAGGCAACCGTCGGCGAGAATCTCCCTCTCGTCAGCGGTCAGATTCTGGAAGTAGAGATGAATGTCCTTCACACCTTCGGCGCTGATCACCTTGGCGTCAATCTCCTCCTTGCCCGAAAGGATGGCCTCACGGATGTCGGGAACATAGACGAAATCGCCGGCTACATATTCAAAAGGAGTCTCCTTTGAGATGGTGAAAGGAACGATGCCCCAGTTGATGCAGTTGCTGCGGTAACGCTTGGTGGCATATTCATAGCAGATGTTGGCGTCGCCGCCGAGCACCTTCTGGCAGGAAGCGGCCTGCTCGCGGGCTGAGCCGTCGCCAGGCTTGTTGGCGAACACGCATGAGCCGAACGAGGTGTCCTCCGGCTTGGCGCCCACCTTGGCGAGAGCGTCGAGAACGTGCTGCGGAGCCTTGCCTGCGCGGCGCTCAAGATCCTCCGCCTGGATGCGCTTGCTGATCCCGACATATTCAGGAACACGGCGAGAGAGAGCGAACTCGGAGAGTTTCAGCGGGTTGGAACGGTAGCTGGAAGTCTCGCCCGAAGGGATGAGCTCGTCGGTCGTAGTGACAGGGTCGTGGATGACAGCGGCGAGTTCAAGGAGCATGTTATCCTGCATCGGGTACATCTTAGGCCAGTCCTTGATGTTCGGTCCGTAGCGGAGCTCGACGGTAGGGTCGGCCTTGCCGAATCCGTAGTAGATGCGGCTCTTGTAGATGCGGTCGTCGAATGAATATGGCTTGTGCGTGTCTTCGTACTGGATGTCAGTGGCTGCCGTGATGACTCCACCGTTGGCGGCCGTGGCGGCGATCGAGCGCGCGTCCATCAGGCAGACAAGGGAGATCTGTCCCTGGCCAGGCTTCGAGCCCTCGCGGTTAGGGAAGTTGCGGGTGGTGTGACGTATCGAGAGTCCGTTGTTGGCAGGAACGTCACCGGCTCCGAAGCAAGGGCCGCAGAACGCCGGCTTGATCACAACACCGGCCTCAAGCAACTCCTCGGCGATGTGATTGCGGGTGGTCGCGAGATAGACAGGGGTTGACTGTGGGTAGGCTGACATCGTGAAGTAGTCGTTGCCGATGGTCTTGCCCTTCATGATCGCGGCGGCCTCGCTGAGGTTGTCGTAGGTACCTCCGGAGCAGCCGGCGATGATGGCTTGGTCGGCGAAAGCCTTGCCGTCCTTCACCTTGCTCTCAAGATCGATGGTGATCTTGTCGCCAAAACGCTTCTTGGCATCCTCCTCCACTTTCTTCAGGATTCCCTCAGGGTCAGCCTGGAACTCATGGATAGTGTAGGCGTTGGATGGGTGGAACGGAAGGGCGATCATTGACTCCTGTTTGGAGAGATCGATGCGGATCATCGCGTCGTAGTAAGCGATATCGCCCGGCTGGAGCTCTTTGTAAGCCTCAGGACGCTCGTGCATCCTGTAATACTCCTCAACCTTCTCGTCCGTCACCCAGATAGAGCTCAGACAGGTGGTCTCGGTGGTCATCACGTCGATTCCGTTACGGAAATCGGTAGGGAGGGAAGCCACGCCAGGGCCGGCGAACTCAAGCACCTTGTTCTTCACGAAACCGTTCTCGAACACGGCCTTGACGAGGGAGATGGCCACGTCGTGAGGGCCGACACCCTTCTTAGGCTTGCCTTCGAGCCAAACCAGAACAACCTCAGGAGCGTTGATGTCCCAAGTGTTGTGGAGGAGCTGCTTCACAAGCTCACCGCCACCTTCGCCCACACCCATGCAGCCGAGCGAGCCGTAGCGCGTGTGGCTGTCGGAACCGAGGATCATGCGGCCGCAACCGGCGAGAGCCTCGCGGACATATTGATGAATAACAGCCTGGTTGGCAGGAACATAGATACCACCGTACTTCTTGGCGGCGGAGAGACCGAAGATATGGTCGTCCTCGTTGATGGTACCGCCGACAGCGCACAGAGAGTTGTGGCAGTTGGTCATCGCGTAAGGGATAGGGAACTTGTCAAGTCCGCTGGCGCGGGCTGTCTGGATAATTCCGACATAAGTGATGTCGTGTGAAGCCATCGCATCGAACTTGATGCGCATCTTCTTGCCTTTGCTTCCGTCCACATCGTGGGCACGGAGAATTCTGTAGGCGATAGTGTTTTCGCGGGCCTCATCGGCAGATGGCATTCCTGCGGCATCGTTGACGATAGTCTTGCCATTTTTCAGGTAAACGCCATTGGGAATCAATTCTACCATAATAAAATTAGTTTTGTGTTAATAAATTATTAGTTAGCAATTAATTATACTATTTATAAATATTGTCAGGGACAGCATGTCGGCGCTTCCGCCGGGCGAGATGTTCTCCCTGATGAAATCCTTGTTCAAAGACGACAGGCCGCTCTCGCTGAAGTCCTCAAGAAGCCTTGCGGCCTCGGCTTCGGCGTGGGCGAGACCCTCCGCTCCCCTCCTGTGGAGGATGTTGGTGTCGTCAAGGGTCGTCATTATGTGAAGCAGCGTCTTATGGCAGCGGAAAGGGTCGCCTTCCAGCGAACGATAGTACGGCAGCCAGTCTGTGAATAGTTCCGGATAGGCCGCGCGGGCGTTCTCCAGAGCGCCGACAGCCTTGAAACTTCTCTTGACCTCGGCTCCGTGCGTACCTCGGGCGGAAGGAATCTCCGACGCGACGCGGGACACAAGCTCCTTGAATGAATATGCCTCCACAGCCCCCGTGGAGCAAGCCAGGCAGGAGGCCGCGGCGACGGAAAGTCCGATGCAGAAGAGGGCTCCTTTGTGGGTATTCACTCCGCCGGTGGCCTTCAGCATCGCTTTTTCGGCCTCGATGCCGATCTCCTTTATCTTTGCCGGGTCAATGTCTTTGGCGGACTCCACAGCCAGTCTTGTCAGATAAGGTCTTAACGCTGAGATGCTTTTGGACATCAGCGCATAGTCCATGTCTTTGTGGGCACCGTTGTCCTGCCTGTCCACGAGTCCCGGTTTGGGGGTCGTGTCGAGTTCCAACCTCAACGCACGCTCGGCAAGGTCGGCGACCAAGTAAGGGATGGAGGATTCTGGAATATATTCCATCGCCTCTTTGAGGTTGCCTTTGTCAAGAGCACGCCTTAATGAGGTGGCACTGATCGGATTGCCGTTTTGTTCAAGTCTTGGAATCTCTACGAAGTTAGGCAATATCTCCGCCATCAACTCGTTGTAGCGACGGGTCAGGGCATCTTCCGGCTCACTGCCGGCGAAACGTACCGTAACTCCAAGAGGCTGAGCGATGTGGTTCACAAACAGATCCAGATCAAGCGCGATCTGCGTGTCCGTGGCATCATCCAACTTCTTCAGGAAATATGTCGGGAAAGTCGCCGCCGAGATGGCGTAGTCACTTCCCTCGCAGACAACCACATTGTCAAGCCCGGCGCAACCGGCATCGATCATGGCCTTCCTCTCGGCATAAGGGAAGCGCGACCTGTCTTCCTTAACAACAATCACATAGAGATTGTCAACCTGCGAGGCGGCCTGCTCGATCAGATAACGATGTCCTTTCGTGAACGGATTGGCGTTCATCACAATCGCACCGTTACGTCCCGGACAGGCAAGCGAAGCCAAGTACTTTTTGTACTCCGGAAGCCCTCCCCTGCCGTTTTCCATCAGGATGGCGTTCGGCGAGGACGCGATCAAGGCGAAACCGAGGCTTTTGAATATTCCTTCGTTCTCCGGCTTAGTGAAAGCTTTGACCGATTCCCTGCCCTCCTCACGGGCGATGGCGATGAGACGGGACACCAAAATGTTCATAAGTCCCTCGCTGCGAGCGGATTCCGACACCGCGACGCACTTGATGACATTGCCGTCAAGCCCGCCACCGGCAAGGATTTCGTCTCCGTCCTCGTCGCGTGTCACCACCACATAACGGTCCAGCGGAGCCAGTCTCAGCCCGTTGGCGGCGAGGAAAGCCTCGACCCGTCTCCGGACAGAGTTCAACGACAGCGGAGCCTCGCTTATGTAGTGACGGTTATCGCACATAGGACTCAATCATTTCGTCAATCTTCGCGGTGAGCTCAGCCATAGTGTGGGTACGGTTTCGCATACAATAGCGAGCCTCGTTGTCACAGACAAGACATTTTCTCGGACTCAGGCCCACCGACTCCCTTGACATAGGAACTCCGTCAGCGTCAATCACATCCAAATCAAAAAGGCGGCCGAGCGGATGAGTGTCCTCGATCCGGCAGGTCTCCTTTTTGGCTTCCTCGTTGGAAAGCGGGGTGACGAGATAGGCCTCGTAGCCGGTCGGCAAGTCTCGCAGTCTGAATTTGAGCATCGAGTCTCCGAAAGCCGAGACCAGAGCCGTGACAGCAGCCTGGGCGACCACAAGCGATTGCAGATTACGCTTGACCTTACCCGGCATTATGACCGTGAGGCAGACCAGGGTCTTTCCAGGGTAACCTTTCAAAAGTTCCTTCTGGAAAGAAGCCCGTTCCTCACGACTTGCCAGCAATTGGTCAAGCGTAATCTCCATAAAAAACAGTCTTAGTCCTCGATGTTCATTATGACATCCATCACGGAGCCGTCACGGTTCATCACGACTCCCACGACCTTCTCTCCGAACGGAAGCGGATCAGGGACTCCGATGGACTTCAGAGCCAGTTCCTTGAGGTCATGGATGTCCACGATCTTCAGTCCGGCCTCCCTCAGACGCTCGGCGATCTCAGGACGGCGCGGGTTGACCGCGATGCCATATTCAGTGACTACAACATCGACTGTCGAGCCAGGAGTGATGAGAGTCGTGACCTCGTCCACAACGCAAGGGATGCGTCCACGCATAAGTGGGCAGACGATGATCGAGAGGGCTGAATCGGCGGCTGTGTCAGGGTGTCCTCCGACGGCTCCTCTGATGACTCCGTCACTGCCGACAAGCACGTTGACATTGAAGTTCACATCCACCTCAAGGGCAGAGAGAATCACGATGTCGAGATAGTGCACGGCTGATCCCGGCTCATCCGCGCTGGCATATTCATTGGCGGAGACTCCCTTGTGGAAAGGATCGTTCTTGATTGATTCGGCTGCCACCCTGTCGAAAGACTGCACGTCGATCAGGCGCTCGATGAGACCTTCCTCGTGCATCTTGACCATGTGGGCGGTGATGCCGCCAAGCGCGAAGCTGGAGTGGATGCCGCGCTTGATCATTTCCTCACGAATATATTTGACAGCGGCCAGCGAGGCTCCGCCGGATCCGGTCTGGATCGAGAAGCCTTCCTTGAAATAGCCGCTGTTGACGATCACCTTCGCGGCGTTCATCGCAAGCAGGATGTCGCGAGGGTTCTTGGTGTCACGGATGGCTCCGGAAGAGATCTTGGAAGAGTCTCCGACTGAGTCCACGAAGACAACGTAGTCCACATCATGCTCGGAGATGGAGTTCGGTGTGTTCGGATAGTCAACGAGATCGTCGGTGATGATCACCACCTTGTCAGCATACTGCGCGTCCGGCTTGGCGTAGCCGAGGGATCCGCAGATGGACTTGGCATGCTCGGAGCGGGAGTAACCGCTGGCGTTGCCGGCAGGGTCACTGGAAGACGCGCCGAGGAACGCCACGTCGATGTGCAGGTCACCTTTCGCGATGGCGCTGCCACGTCCTCCGTGGCTGCGGAACACCACAGGCTCCTTCATCAGACCGTGTGAGATCTCCTTGGCAAGCTCGCCACGGAGCCCGGAGGTGGAGATCTTTGTGATCACTCCGTTCTTGATGTGGTCGATCAGCGGAGCGTGGACGTCGGAAAGGCTGGACGCGGCGAGGTGGAGATTCTTGAATCCCATCTCGGCCAGTTTGCCAACGACCATGTTCACAACCTTGTCACCGCCTCTGAAATGGTGGTGGAAGGAGATTGTCATTCCGTCTTTCAGGCCGCTGAGCCTGATGGCATCCTCAAGTGTAACCACCTTGGACTGAACCTTCTGAAGATCCTTGCGGAATGTGGTGTTTTTCGGGGTCTCACCCGAGTACACCTTCTTGCCCATTGCGGCGGCAACCTTATCGACAAGCGCCGCCCTTTCCCTTATATTACTCATAAACTTCCTCCTTTGTTAATATGCCTGAAGCGATGGCGAGATCGATGGTGCGCTGAGCCCTGATGACGACAGGGCGGTCAACCATCTTGCCGTTGACGGCGATGACACCCGAGCCGCGTTTCTCAGCCTCCTTGATGGCGGCGAGAATCTTCTTAGCCTTCTCGATGGCCTTCTCGGTCGGGGCGAACACCTCGTTCACGATCTGGATCTGACGAGGGTTGATGATGGACTTGCCGTCGAATCCGAGGGTCTTGATGAGTTCGACCTCCTTGCGGAATGTCTCCATGTCATCGAGGTTTGAATATACCGTGTCGAGAGCGTCGATCCCTGCGGCCCTGGCGGCCACCACGATGGTCTCGCGGGCATAGAGCAGCTCGGCTCCGCCCGGGGTACGCTGGGTCTTGAGGTTGGCGCAATAGTCCTCGGCTCCGAGGGCGATGCCCATCATCCTCTTCGAGGCCTTGGCGATGGCGAAGGCGTTGCAGATGCCCTCGGCGCTTTCGATGGCGGCCATCATGCGGGTTCTGCCAAGGCATCCCAGTTCCTTCTCGACCTTCTCAATCTCCGCCTCCAGCTCGCGGACCTCGTCGGCGGTCTCGGTCTTCGGCATGCGGATCACCTGCACGCCGGCCTTCACGACAGCCTCCACGTCCTTGCGTCCGTAAGGGGTGCTGAGAGGATTGATGCGGACAACCATTTCGGTGTCGCCGTAGTCGATTGACTTCAGAGCGTTGTGGACGAGCAGACGCGCGGCGTCTTTCTCAGCCATGGTCACGGAGTCCTCCAGGTCGAGCATGATCGAGTCCGGCCCGTAGATGAAGGCATCCTGCATCATTCCGGGATTGTTGCCCGGAACGAACATCATTGTTCTTCTTAATCTTTCCATAATCGTAACTGATTATCGGAATAACCCGCGCACCTTCGGTCCCTGGCGCCGCGACTTATTCCTCAACCTAAACTAAGCCCAAACATCTTTTCCTGTGGCGCGCACGGCGGCGGCGGTCACCCTGGCACGGATGGTGCAATCCCTGGCTCCCTTGTCAACCGCCTTGATGTCAGCGTCCTCCAGTCCGAATTCGGTAAGAGTTTCCTCAATGACCTGACGGATCTGTCTGCCGAACTGGGCGGCCACAGAACTGTCCAGGTCGATGTGCAGACCTTTCGTCTCGGCCGGGGCGATCTGGATCATGATGTCACCTGACTCCAGCGTTCCGGCTACAGCGTTCTTTACTTCCATAGCGAAATGTACGATAAAAAAGTCATTAGTGTCCCTGAACCCTCAGGGGCGTGTTAATAATTATGTGTCAATCTCAAACAAAATCAACCCTCGGCGACTACAATCTTTCACATTATTCGGAATATTCCGAAAAATATATAACCACCGCGACGGGTCGCATCTTGTTCCGCCAAAGGTATGACACTTTTTTCAGTTGACCAAATTTCCGCCGTACATTTTTCATTTTTCTGAAGCGTTGACCGGAGACTACAAGGGTGTAGATCATTCCGGCGCCTGGGAGAAGATGATCAACTACTGTGAGAAGGAGAACCGTGCAGACTGCATTGACGCCGAGTACATCAGTGTCTATCTTGATGACCCGATGACGACTCCGGCCGAGAAAGGTGGTCACTTCGACAGGCTCAGTGACCGACGTGGTGAGTTCAAGGTCCGATGCCCGGCGGGGATCACAGCAGGACAACGAAGGAGGTGCCGAGCGAGAGCATATTCATATATTCATTAGAAGATTTGCTGTGGGGCGGGAGGATGTTGTAGTCCAGGAAAAGTTTCATTCCGTAAGAGGAATTGACCTTGAAGGACAAAGACATGCCGGTGCCGAAGGTGAAACCTCCGGCTGAGGGCACTGTCTTGCCGGCAAGGCTCAGTTTCGGATAGCGGACATAGCCGACGAGCAGTTTTGCTCCGACTGACCAGAAGGAAGACAATGGAAGGGAGAAGTAGCCTCCTCCAGAGAAAGAGACGGCATCAAAAGAGTTTTTCGCCTCATCGTCATCAGTGAATATCAACGTGTTGGTAGCCGTGAAGCGTCCCCCGATCCCGAAATGGCGCCAAGGAAACCAAGCCCCCTCAAGGCCGGCGGTACTTCCGGTGGAAGTCCGGAACTCGTTGGTCTCGTCTATATCGTAATCACTAAGCGGCAGATTCACCCCGAGATAAAGGCCCAAGAAAGAAGTACTCGGACTTACATCATCGGGATAGTCGGCATAAGTGGCAGACAAACCTTTATCCTTGAATATCAAGTCGGTGATCCAGTACCCGGCCTCCGTGGCGAGGATTCCGACCCCGGCTCCCGTCAGCACATCGCTGAGCCAATGCTTGTTGTTCGCGACACGCATAAGCCCGGTCGCGGCGGCCACGGAATAGGCCCCGACACCGATCCATGGACTCACACTGCCATATTCCTTGGTAAGCATTGTGGCGGTCATGAACGCCGTGGCGGTGTGTCCCGAAGGGAAGGATCTGTCATCTGAACCATCCGGTCTGGTGACGTTGGTGGTGTTCTTCAGCGTGCCGGCGATGCCCGCCGTCAGAACGGCTGAAATAGCGTCCGAGACCGCCATCCTCCCCCACGAGCTTCGGCCTTCCACCCCAAACGCCTTCAGCCCGACCATCACCGCGAGCGGGGAATATTGCAGGTAGTCATCGGCGCTCTTCTTGAAATCAGGAATATAATCGTTCCTCAATCCCCGGAACCGTCCGTCCAATTTCTTGGCCACCAGCCCTTCCGCGATCAGCGGAGCGCTCACGACAGCCACCCTTCCCAACCGCATCTTTGGAAACTCGATGCCTGTGCGGATGTTTTGAGGCGACTGTGAATATGATTGTGCGGCTGTCGGTGACAGGTCGGACAGGTCGGACAGGTCGGAACTGTTTGACGAAGAGGTTGCGTGACGCCCTGTCTGCCACCAAGGGAGCAGATTTGACGGAGCTGAACCGTCTGACAGACTCTGCGAGCCAGCCGGCAGAGCCAAAATCAAGGCGAGAGGTACGGATATGATTCTTCCAAGCATTATCTGTAGTCAGGTTGGTGATTTCCAATCGGCAAAGATAATCCTGTTTTTGAAGAAAATCTGTTTTTATTCAACTTTCAATCGAAATGATTTCTCAAGATACGTCCTTCCTTGACCCAAATGGCGGGATGACCGTCCCGACCAGAAGAGCACCCCGCTGAAAAGACTCCGTAAATAATAACCATGCGGAATGTGGTAAATAACCCAAGATTCCGCAGCCTTATTTTCGACAACCGTGCGGAATGTGGCAAAAATTCCAAGATACCGCAGTTATCTCAAATAATATTCATATTTTTGCAAAATGGAAACGCTCCAGAAAGGCTCGCTTCATAGAGGAGACAAACACGCGCAAGGCCGTGCACATCACAATGGTGACAACCTACGGTGTCAGGCACAATGAATATTTCAACGACATCCAATCCCAAGTCACACTGGATGACTTATTTGCCGAAGTATTACTTCTATATTTTTCAGGGATATGTCAGACGCGACATTTGAAAAGACACTGACCCTCGGGGACGCCATCCGCCTTTCCGGACCGATGGCGTTCAACATCATGATCAAGCCCGCCGGGTCGCTCTGCAATCTGGACTGCAAATATTGCTACTATCTCGACAAGGCTGAGATCTACGGCGGCAAGGAACCCCGCATGACCGAAGCGATGCTCGAAAAAGTGGTTCAGGAATATATCAGCGCGAACGGTGTGCCGGAAGTGACCTTCAACTGGCACGGTGGCGAGCCGCTGGTGCTGGGGCTGGATTTCTACCGCAAGGCTTTGGAATTTGAGAAGAAATATGCCTGTGAAAAGGTCATCCACAACACCATCCAGACCAACGGCACGCTCCTCAACCGGGAATGGGCGAGGTTCTTCCGCGAGAACAATTTCCTTGTGGGAATATCCCTGGACGGCCCCAAGGATATTCACGACAAGTACCGCAAGGACAAGGGTGGATTCCCGACCTTCGACAGGGTGATGAACGGACTGAATATTCTGAAAGGTGAAGGAGTTGAGTTCAACACTATGTCCACGGTCAACCACGCCAGCGAAGGCAGAGGGCTGGAGACGTATCTGTTTCTGCGTGAGGTCGGCAGCGGATTTATGCAGTTTATGCCTGTGGTCGAGCACGTCAAGTACCCGTTGAACGGGGCCGGGAAGCCGGACAAGAAGAAGCGTCCGTTCATCGTGGACCCGAAAGCGAACGGAGCGATGATCGCCCCGTGGTCGGTGAGCGATGTGGGCTACGGCCGGTTCCTCTGCGACATATTCGATTATTGGGTCAGGAATGATGTCGGCCGCATATTCGTCACCAACTTTGACGCCACTCTGGCCACTTGGGTCGGGGAGATGCCCGGCACCTGCACATTCGCCCAGACCTGCGGAGGCAATTCCGTCATCGAACACAACGGCGACCTCTACCCTTGCGACCATTTTGTCTATAAGGATTATCTCCTCGGCAACATCACCGAAAAGCCGGTCGCCGAGATGATGCGCTCGGACAAGCAGACAGCCTTCGGCATCGACAAGCGGAACAAGCTCCCCACCAAATGCCTTAAATGTGAATGGCTTTTCGCCTGCAACGGCGAGTGCCCCAAGCATCGGTTCAACACCTACGAGTCCCGCCAAGGCAGAGGCGGCCTAAGGATCGAGACCGGCCTGAACGCCCTCTGCGACGGTTACAAGATGTTCTTCAGCCACGTCGCCCCCTACATGGACTATATGAAAGACCTCCTGTCCCGCAAGATGTCCCCCGCCTACGTCATCCCTTGGGCCAGAACCAACTCTCGCCGTATCTAATCATTAGCCCGTGCGTGAAATCAAGCGAACCACTCACGAGTTCGCCAACAGCATCTTGTGAGCAGGATTGGGGCAATTTTGCACACGAACGGAGAGGAGAGATTATTCCATTTGCGTGGAGGACAAACATCTGACCTTCAATCAATTACAAGTCCCTACTCTCCAAAATCGAAGGGCAGCAATTCTCAACAAGTTGGAGGCCAACGAGTGATGCACCAACACCTGACTTTCAGCCCATTACAGATTCCCGCCCTCCCAAATTGACTGGCAGGATTCACGAATATGTTAACTAACAACTGATTTCGCTCCACGGCACTATTTTCAACGGATCGGTTCTCTGTATAAAAGCCAATAAATTAAAGCTCAATAGAATCGGATGATGGTCAAACGTAAGGGACGGAAATTTTCCGGAAATTGTCATTCCAATCCTGCACTTGAATATTTCTGCTGAATGACCTCAGTCAGCGATTCCGCACATTATCCGTCGAATAATTTGTTCCACGGATAGTTCACCGTAGTTTTGCCGCAGCATTTGTACAAATCAATGCGGGGTTGTATCGTTACTTGGAAACATTATATTATATTTGTATCGGAAAACAAAATGGGCATAGGTAAACTAAAAGTTGTGTTGACAGAAGAAGCGCAAGCCTTTTTGGACGCACAACCGTTCAAGGCTCAACAGAAGATATACTATAACATCTTCAAGGTTGAGGAAGGGGTGATGAAAGTTAACATATTCAAGAAACTTGAGAATACCGATATATGGGAATTCCGCACTCTTTATAATGGTATTAGTTATAGACTATTCTCCTTTTGGGACACGGAGTTGGACACGTTGGTTATCGTCACGCACGGTATAGTCAAGAAAACTCAAAAGACACCATCAAAGGAGATTGCCAAGGCAGAAGAGGTAAGGAAAGAGTATTTTAAAAACAAGAGATAACAGCATTATGGAACAGATGAAACTGATCCCAGCGGATGATATGAAAGATAAGCTTTGGGGAAAGAGAGGCACCCCAGAGCGTGAGGCTATGGAAAATCAACTCAAAGAAGAAGTGAACGCCTACTTTGTTGGGGAGGCCATACGCAAGGCACGACTGGCACAAAAACTCACACAAGAAGAACTTGGTGAACTTATAGGTGTGCAGCGCGCCCAAATCTCCAAATTAGAAAAAGGGAAAAGCGTCATCACATTGCCTACAATGAGCCGTGTATTTAAAGCGCTGGGTATAGCGACAGCGACCCTGGATTTGGGCATTGCCGGAAAAATAGCGTTGTGGTAAAAGAAGAAGATTTCTCTATTTTCTCTGCAATTGAGTTTTCTCCGGTGATAGACCTCTTTGCCGGATAAACTCCGTTGGATCAGCAGTTTCTCCGGTAAAATGCCGTTTCGGTGGAAACACGTTTGTCGCTTGTTGTGTACCAACCAAGGTCAAGTCATAGTGTTCGAGTCAGGAGAGGAAAACTCTGGCTATTATCTCGGGTAAAAAAGAATGGTTTGCCCCACTGAAGTGGGCATCCTCTTATCCGACACCGAAACGATTGCTTCCTGCACAGGACTTTCTGTAGAGGAGGTCGAGGCTCTATAGCATCCTATATGAGAAAGTCCCTCTGAACCAGGATAATCATCCATATCCAAAGGGATATTCATCAGATCAGAACCTGAACACTCCGGGGTCAACGTCCGAGTTCTCAAAACTCTTGGCGGAGTGGTTCCCCTTGCCGCGTTGGAAGAACCAGGAGATGGTGAAGCCGAACTCTCGGTTCTTGGTGCGAAGGTTTGTCTGTGTCACGTGGCGGACCGGAGCGAAGGAGACCGTCTCGTTGGAGTACTTGT
>OLHG01001269.1_pt1 | contig 15987 bp, 9 predicted proteins | sample 1605971 | NCBI WGS metagenome assembly OLHG01 (sample SAMN03283289) | human gut metagenome | biome: human-associated habitat; material: feces | host: Homo sapiens | place: Peru | collected 2012 | reverse complement strand
CTGTTTTATGAAATTTTGCTTGGCTCTGAACAGTTATATCATATTGTAATACCCGGCATAAATACCATTTTTCTCAAGCAGAGTTTCATGTGTTCCGCGCTCTGCGATACCATTTTCTGTAATGACAATAATCTCGTCTGCATTTTTGATCGTGGACAGGCGATGTGCAATCGTGATAGTTGTTCTGTTCTTGGACAGTTCTTCCAGACTGTGCTGGATCCAGCGTTCACTCTCGTTATCAAGAGCACTGGTTGCTTCATCAAGGATCAGGATCGGTGGATTCTTTAAGAAGACACGGGCAATCGAGATACGCTGTTTTTGACCACCGGAAAGTCTTGCACCGCGTTCACCGACAAAGGTATCATACTGATCAGGAAGTTCCATGATGAAGTCATGAATGTTCGCACATTTTGCTGCCTCGATGATCTCTTCCTCTGTCGCATCCGGTTTACCGTAGGCAATGTTGTCACGGATGGAACCGGAGAAGAGGTAGACATCCTGCTGAACGACACCAATCTGGCTTCTAAGACTCTTTAATGTAAGAGAGCGGATATCCTGTCCGTCTACCGTGACGCGTCCGTCAGTTACATCGTAGAAACGTGGCAGCAGGGAACAGATCGTTGTCTTTCCTCCGCCGGACGGACCGACTAGAGCAACCGATTTACCGGCAGGAATCTCAATCGATACGTGGGAGAGAACGATTGTCTCATCATCACTGTAATGGAAGGAAACATCTTCATAGCAGACGCGGCCTTTCACATCTTTGAGTTCTACTGCATCCGGAGCATCCTTAATCTCAGGCTCAGTCTCCATAACATCAAGGAAACGACGGAAACCGGAAAGTCCTTTCTGCATCATTTCCATCAGCTCTACAAGAATCTGGATCGGACTGATGAAGATTCCGATATAAAGAGCATACATCGCAAGATCAGCAGCAGACATTTCATTGTTGGCAATCAGATAGCCGCCGTATACAAGTGTGACCAGATACATCATTCCCTGGAAAAAGAGATTGGAGCTCATGAATTCGCCCATGCATCTGTAATTGTCTTTCTTGGAGACAAGGAAGGCGTGATTGCTCTTTTGGAATTTTTCCTTTTCGATCTCTTCATTTGTAAAAGACTGGACAACACGGATCCCGGATAAAGTATCTTGAAGGCTCGCATTGACATCACCGATCTTTTTTCTGTTTTCCATAAAGGTGCGCTGCATCTTCTGATTCTGTCGGAAAGAGAAGAGGAACATCAAGATCACAAGTACGATCAGCGGAAGAGCCAGCTTCTTATTAATTAAGAAAAGGAAAATAAAGGATCCGACGATCTTAACTAATGAGATAAATAAGTTCTCCGGGCCGTGGTGTGCAAATTCGGAAATGTCGAACAGGTCACTGACCAGTTTGCTCATCATCTGACCGGAATTGTTCTGACTATAATAGGAAAAGGACAGCTCTTCATAATGTTCGAAGAGTTCCTGGCGCATATCCCGTTCCATCTTAGCTCCCATGATATGTCCCTGACAGCTGACATAATATTTGCAGAAACTTTGGATGACATACATCATAAAGAGTCCGATCGCGATCCACGGAAGCGCCTGCAGGATGATTGCTTTATCCTGAGTAAAAAGCGTCTTGGTCGCACTTCGCAGAATCTGCGGATAAGCAAGATCCACAAGACTGATAATGGCTGCACAGAGAAGGTCAATAAAAAAGACCGTTTTGTACGGACCATAGTAGTGGATGAATTTTTTTAGTGTATTCATAAACAAATCCTCCCAATTTTTTCTCATATACATTAGTTTAGCATAAGTGATTATTCTTGACAAGAAAGTCGGGTTATGATAAAAATGTTATTACTGTTAAAAACAATGCAAAGAAGTGGAAAAAGTCAGGAGAACAATCAATGAATTTATACCTTGCCCCATTGGAAGGAATCACAGGACATATTTATAGAAATGCATTACATCAGTGCTTTGACGGATTTGATAAGTATTTCATTCCATTTATCAGTCCGAATCAGAAAGGACATTTCAGCACAAGAGAGAAGAAGGATGTGATGCCGGAGCATAATCAGGGAATGTATGCAGTGCCGCAGATCCTTACGAATAATGTGGAAGATTTCTTATGCACAGCAAAGAAGCTTGGAGATTATGGATATAAGGAAGTGAATCTGAATCTTGGATGTCCGTCCCGGACAGTTGTGACGAAGGGAAGAGGAGCGGGATTTTTGGATGAGCCACAGAAGCTGGATCGATTTCTGGATGCGGTTTTTGAGAAATGTAATCTGGAAATCTCAATCAAAACAAGAATCGGAATGGAAGATCCGGAGGAGTTTGAGACAATCCTTCCTATCTATAATAAATATCCGCTGAAGGAGCTGATCATTCATCCGCGTGTGCAGAAGGAGTTCTATAAGAACACACCAAAGCTTGATACATATGCATGGGCAGTGGAACATAGCGAACATCCGCTTTGCTATAATGGGGATATCTGTTCTGTGGAGGACATGGAACAGTTGAAAATAAGATTTCCACAGACAGATACTGTGATGATGGGGCGCGGCGTGTTGGCCGATCCGGCACTTGGAAGAAAGCTAAAAGGCGGAAGTGCCGCAACGATAGAAGAGCTAAAGAAATTCCATGATGTTCTCTATGCGGCATATTGTGAAGAAATGTCAGGAGACCGGACAATTCTCTATAAGATGAAAGAAATGTGGTTCTATCTTCATCCCATCTTTACAGATGGAAGGAAGTATTTCAAGAAGATTAAGAAATGTGAGAAATGTGTAGTATATGAATCTGTAGTGAAGGAATTGTTTTTGAAAGAAACCGTTCTGGGAAAATGATTTGAAAGAGGTGAAAAAAGGAAATGGACACTATTTTACAATTAGATCAGAACATTCTGCTTTTTATTCAAGAATATATCCGTCACGACTGGATGGACTGGTTCTGGAAAGGGATTACGCATCTTGGAGATTTTGGAATCTTCTGGATTCTTCTTACAATTGTTCTGCTGATTCCTAAGAAGACGAGAAAGGCTGGGCTTGCATCAGCACTGGCACTTATTATAGGAACACTGATCACAAATGTGGCGATAAAGAATGTGGTTGCCAGAATAAGACCGTATGAAGTGATACAGGAATTAGAACTTATGATTGAGAAACAGAAGGATTTTTCTTTCCCTTCCGGTCATACATGTGCATCCTTTGCATCAGCATTTGCAATCTACAAGTGCAAGGAAGTGTTTCCGAAGAAATGGAGAATTGCGGCAATGGTATTGGCTACTTTGATCGCATTATCGAGATTATATGTAGGGGTACATTATCCGACCGACGTTCTCGGCGGATTGATTGTCGGACTATTCTCGGGCTGGGCAGGATGGAAGATTGAAGAGCTGATCATGAAAAAGAGAGCAGAGAAAAAGAAATCTGCTGATAATAAGTGAAGGACAGGAATTTAAGAACCTGTCGTCAGATAGAAAAAGGATTTGATTCATCTGGGTTTTGCCAGATACGATCAAATCCTTTTTTGAGTCCACTTTAGAGTGTGACTTTTAAAATTTTGCTATTTATTTTTCTCTTTCTGATTCTCCAGTGCAGCTTCAACGAATCCCTTGAACAGTGGATGCGGTCTGTTTGGTCTGGATTTCAGCTCCGGATGCGCCTGAGTTGCGATAAACCATGGATGAGAAGGAATCTCAACCATCTCTACAATACGGCTGTCCGGTGAAAGTCCGCAAAGGGACATTCCGTTTTCTTCAAGAACTTCACGGTAGTCATTGTTTACTTCATAACGATGACGATGACGCTCTTCAATCTCTTTCTTTCCATACAGTTTATAAGCAAGGGAGTTGTCTTTAAGTACACATGGATAAGAACCAAGTCTTAAAGTACCGCCAATATCTTCGATACCAATCTGATCGGACATGATGTGGATGACCGGATGAGTTGTATCTGGATTGAGTTCCATGCTGTGTGCGTCTTTGTAACCGATGACATTTCTTGCAAATTCAACAATAGACAGCTGCATACCAAGGCAGAGACCAAGGAACGGAACGTTGTGTGTACGAGCGTATTTGATCGCTGTGATCTTACCTTCTACACCACGATGGCCAAATCCACCAGGAACAAGAATACCGCTTACGTCAGAGAAGAGTTCTTCAGCATTTTCTTCTGTTACAGTTTCGGAATCGATCCATTTGATATTTACTGTTGTGTGTGTGTAAATTCCGCCGTGCTTTAACGCTTCTACAACACTGATGTATGCGTCATGAAGCTGGATATATTTTCCAACCAGTGCTACAGTCACTTCCTGTGTTGGATGACGAAGGTTTTCAACCATCTCAGTCCAGTCTGTAAGATCCGGTTCTGGGCAGTCAAGATGCAGAGACTCGCATACAACCTGTGCCAGATGTTCTTTCTCCATGGCAAGTGGTGCCTCGTAGAGATATTCTACGTCCAGGTTCTGAAGTACATGGTCAGCCGGGAGATTACAGAACAGAGAAATCTTGTTTCTCATTGCATCATCCAGTGGATATTCGGAACGGCAGACAATGATATCCGGCTGGATTCCCATTCCCTGAAGTTCTTTTACACTTGCCTGTGTCGGTTTTGTCTTCATTTCCTGAGATGCTCTTAAATAAGGAATCAGCGTAACATGGATCAGGATAACATTTTCTGCTCCGCGTTCATGCTGAAACTGACGGATGGATTCAAGGAAAGGCTGGCTTTCAATATCACCAACAGTTCCACCGACCTCAATGATAGCAATTTCAGTATCTGTTGCAGCCGGATTACGGTAGAAACGGCTCTTGATCTCATTTGTAATATGAGGGATTACCTGAACAGTTCCTCCGCCGAAATCTCCGCGGCGTTCTTTCTGAAGAACGGACCAATAGATCTTTCCTGTTGTAACATTGGAATTCTTTGTCAGGCTTTCATCGATAAATCTTTCGTAATGACCAAGGTCAAGGTCAGTTTCTGCACCGTCATCTGTAACAAAAACTTCTCCGTGCTGTACTGGGTTCATTGTACCAGGGTCAATATTGATGTAAGGATCGAATTTCTGCATAGTTACAGTGTAACCACGCGCTTTCAAAAGTCGTCCCAAAGATGCAGCTGTAATTCCTTTTCCAAGACCGGATACAACTCCGCCTGTAACAAATACATATTTTACTGCCATAGTGTCTTTCCTCCTCCGTGAATAGTTGTTATCAAAAAAAATACTTTCCAAGTATACACCTATTCAGAAAAAAATTACAATACTTTTTTGATAAAAACATAGAAAAAAGATGGGATGAAGTGATTTTAACGAGGTAATGTAAAGATGGAAGGCGAAAAAGCTTTGTAAAATGGGAGAAATGCAGAAAAAAAACCTCTCAGACAGCAGGTGGTTATACCTGAAACCGCAGAGAGGTTTTTGTGATATCTTTCTGTATTGGTAAGGATTTGTCTTTAGCTTAAAATCTGACGTTCGTTCACAGCTTCACTTGTGAGCTGTACACCAAGTTTTTTAAATGTCTTGATATCAACACTTGAAAGCATTACGGAAGTATGAGCCTGGCATCCTTTCAGTTTTGGAAGCTGGGAGAGTGCAAGCTCAGCGATCGGATTGACAGCAGCACTTGCGGAAAGTGCAATCAGGATCTCGTCTGTGTGAAGACGAGGGTTCTTGCTGTTCAGGTAATCCACTTTCAATTTCTGGATCGGTTCAATTGCTTCCGGAGAGATGATATGGACATTGTGGTCGATGCCGGCAAGTTCCTTCAGTACGTTTACAAGAAGGGCAGCGCTCGCACCGAGCAGGTTGGAAGTTTTTCCGGTGATGATGCGTCCATCTTCAAGCTCCAGTGCGGCAGCAGGTCCGCCTGTCTGCTGAGCACGCTCTAGTGCTTTGACAGCAACTTTTCGGTCAGAAACAGTGATTCCTTCCATATTCATAAGAAGCTCGATCTTCTCAGCTTCCTTCTCAGAAGCATCACCTTTCAGAAGCGCATTGAGTGCTGCATAGTAGCGTCGGATGATCTCCTGGCGGGAAGCTTCACGGCAGGCTTCATCATCACAGATACAATTTCCGGCCATATTTACCCCCATGTCTGTAGGTGATTTGTATGGGCTGGAACCGTAGATCTTCTCGAAGATTGTATTTAAAACAGGGAAGATCTCTACGTCACGGTTGTAGTTTACAGTTGTTACACCATAAGCTTCAAGATGATATGGGTCGATCATATTTACATCGTTAAGGTCAGCTGTGGCAGCCTCATAAGCGAGGTTTACCGGGTGCTTCAGCGGCAGATTCCAGATAGGGAATGTTTCGAACTTCGCATATCCGGCTTCGATTCCGCGCTGGTGCTCCTGATATAACTGAGACAGGCAGACAGCCATCTTTCCACTTCCAGGTCCCGGAGCTGTTACAATAACAAGCGGATGTGAAGTCTCGATATAATCGTTCTTTCCGTAACCGTTCTCACTGACAATCAGTGGAATGTTGGACGGATATCCCGGAATGTTGTAATGAATGTATACAGAGATTCCAAGGTTCTCAAGACGGTTCTTGAACAGAAGTGCACTTTCCTGTCCGGAGAACTGTGTGATTACTACACTTCCAACGAAAAGTCCCTGCTCACGGTAAGTACCGATCAGGCGGATCACGTCTGAATCATAAGTGATACCAAGATCCCCACGAATCTTATTCTTTTCAATGTCTTTTGCACTGATTGCAAAGACGATCTCAGCCTGGTCGCTGAGTTCCTTTAAGAGACGCAGCTTGCTGTCAGGTTCAAATCCCGGAAGTACACGGGAAGCATGATAGTCATCAAAAAGCTTTCCACCGAATTCAAGATAGAGTTTGCCACCGAATTTTCCGATACGCTCGCGGATATGTTCGGACTGCATTTTCAGATATTTGTCATTATCAAATCCAATTTTCATCGTTTTATCTTCCTTACTATAAATTTTGCCGAACTGTTATTACTATTATTAACAGATAAATCTGTTATAAACAGGCATTACTTTTCTAGTATACTATGAAACAGCACGTTTTTACAATATTTTCATAATCTTTTTATTGATTTATGGAAAACCACTATTTATAATGGTAGGAAGTAGTTGTTTTTTTACAAATAAGGTAAAAGATTTGCTGGGAAATAACCACTATTTAAGTTTTGGAGGCAAAAAATGGAGAATAACAATAAAAACAAAGGTCCGAACAAGAACCGACAGGGGTGGGGAATTATTTTGTTCACTACCTTGTTGGTTACTTTTGTTGTTATGGGCCTATATTCTATGATGCAGGGCGGAAGCGCTTCTGAGATCAGCTATGATAAATTTCTGAAATTAGTTGATAATGGAAAAGTAGAGTCTGTCACATTTACCAATTCAAGGATCAATATCGTTTTGACAGATGACGCCAGAAAGGAAAAGGCAGAGGGAAAACTTACAGAAGTAAAGGATAATGAGAAAGCTTCTGCAGACCAGAGTGATAGTTCAGATTCTAAGGAAAGCGAAGATCAGGAAAATGTTATGGACAGTCTGCTTGGTCAGATCAGTCAGATGCAGGGTAGCTCCAAGAGCAAGGAACCGGATTATTACACAGGAAATGTATCAGATGACACACTTGTAAAGCGTTTAGATAAGGCAGGGGTAGAGTTTAAATCCCAGATTCCAGATACGGCAAGTTCACTGATCATGGATATCTTCATCACAGTGATCCTTCCGATCGTACTTCTTGTATTCATGTTTAATTTCCTTATGAAGAAGATGTCTAAGGGTGGCGGCATGATGGGAATCGGCAAGAGCAATGCCAAGATGTATATGGAGAAGCAGACAGGTGTGACATTCTTAGATGTTGCAGGTGAAGATGAAGCGAAGGAGTCCTTACAGGAAGTTGTTGATTTCCTGCATAATCCTGGAAAATATACAGGTATCGGAGCGAAGCTTCCGAAGGGAGCACTTCTTGTAGGACCTCCGGGAACAGGTAAGACACTTCTTGCGAAAGCAGTTGCAGGAGAGGCGAAGGTTCCGTTCTTCTCTTTGTCAGGATCTGCATTCGTAGAGATGTATGTCGGTGTAGGTGCTTCCCGTGTGCGTGACCTGTTCAAACAGGCACAGCAGATGGCTCCATGTATCGTATTTATCGATGAGATCGATGCAATCGGTAAGAGCCGTGACAGCGCACTTGGCGGTGGCGGTAATGACGAGCGTGAGCAGACATTAAACCAGCTTCTTGCAGAGATGGATGGATTCGATACGAATAAGGGACTACTTGTTCTTGCAGCAACAAACCGTCCGGAGGTACTTGATCCGGCGCTGTTGAGACCGGGACGTTTCGATCGCCGTATCATAGTAGATAAGCCGGATCTGAAAGGTCGTGTCGAGATTCTTAAGGTTCATGCGAAGGATGTTAAGATGGATGAGACAGTCAATCTGGAAGAGATTGCGCTTGCAACTTCAGGAGCAGTTGGATCAGATCTTGCCAATATGATCAATGAGGCTGCAATCACTGCAGTTAAGCATGGCAGACAGGTTGTCAGCCAGAAAGACCTCTTTGAGGCAGTGGAAGTTGTACTTGTAGGTAAAGAGAAGAAAGACCGTATCATGAGTGCAGAAGAGCGAAGAATCGTATCTTATCATGAGGTTGGACATGCGCTTGTCACAGCACTTCAGAAGAATACAGAACCGGTACAGAAGATCACAATCGTTCCTAGAACAATGGGAGCACTCGGTTATGTAATGCAGACACCGGAGGAAGAGAAGTTCTTAAATACGAAGAAAGAACTTGAAGCAATGATCGTTGTTGCACTCGGTGGACGTGCAGCAGAAGAGATTGTATTTGACACTGTTACGACAGGTGCATCGAACGATATCGAGCAGGCAACGAAGATCGCCAGAGCAATGATCACACAGTATGGTATGTCAGAGCGCTTTGGTCTGATGGGACTTGAATCTGTTCAGAGCCGTTACTTAGACGGTCGTGCAGTTCGTAACTGTGGAGAAGCGACAGCAGCGGAGATCGATGAAGAGATCATGAAGATGCTCAAAGCTTCCTATGAAGAAGCAAAACGCCTCTTGAGTGCGAACAGAGATGCTCTTGATAAGATTGCAGCCTTCCTGATCGAGAAAGAGACGATCACAGGTAAGGAATTCATGAAGATCTTCCGTGAAGTGAAGGGAATCCCTGAACCGGAAGAAGCAGATGGAGAAAAGAAAGAAGAGCAGGAGTCCGGAAGAATCCTGATGAAGCCGACAGAGACACAAGCAGCAGAGCCAGAAACAGTGAAAGAACCGGAAACAGAAAAAGAGCCGGAAACACAGGCAACAGAAATACAGCCACAAGAAACGGTGGAAGAAGAAAAGTCAGAGTAAGAGCTGATTATCAGTATTAAGAGTTTCGCAGATGAATAGGAAAAGTCATTTGCGAAACTCTTTTTCTTTGATGAAAACATGTTATAATGAAATGAGGCAAAATGTGCCAGGGTATATCAGATGTGAGATGACTCCCATCTGATATAGCCTCCGGCAGGATTGCAGAGATGCGCAGAAGAAGTATGTCATGCATTGCATGACGCGCATCTCGCAGCAAGAATGCAGAGGCATTCTTGAATGCAAGGCACAGAAGATGCAAAACATCAATCAAGACAGTAGCAAAAAAACAGGAGACATTGGGATGACAAAAGCAGTATTTTTTGATATAGATGACACCATTTATGATTATATTGGAGCGCATAATAATACGATGCCGGTGATGAAAGAATGGGCATATGAGAATTTAGGCATAGCAAAAGAAGACTTGGAGAAATATGTTGCCGAGGCGAGAGTGAAGGCAGATGACAGAGCCGGAAGAGATTATGCGGTGAACCATAATCGCCTGGTGAGATTTCAGTGTATGCTGGAGACACTTGGAAAGCCAGTTTTCCCATATGCGTATGAGATGTATAATCTGTACTGGGATACATTGATCGATCAGATTATTCCATCTCCTGGAATTGAAGAGTTGATGAAAGAATTGAAACAGCGAGGCATTTATATCGGTATAGGATCCAATATGACTTCAGATGTCCAGTATCGGAAGATATTAAAGCTTGGATTAGGTAAGTATATTGATGGAATTGTGACAAGTGAAGAGGCTGGCGAGGAAAAACCGCATCGAAAACTTTTTGATCTCTGTGTTGAAAAAGCAGGAGTGATGGTGGAAGAAAGTATCTTTATCGGAGACAGCATCGCACATGATGTGACAGGAGCAAAGAATATAGGAATGCCAGTGATCTTGTATCGGCCGAAGGAAAATGTGAATGAGATCGAGTGGCTTCAGACAGAGAAGGGAAAATGTCCGGTCATTGCACATTTTTCTCAGTTTTTTGAAGCAGAGAAGATGTTATAAGAAATGAAAAAGATGTAAAAGAAACTTTAATAGGAATAAAAAGGAGACATAAGAAAAAACATGAAACTGGTCGAAAAAGTTCCAAAGGATCTATATAAAATATTTGGAAGTAAATATATGGAATTCTATATGCAGTTTCTGGTAGCGCTTTATGAGGAGAGCAGTCAGTCTTATTCTCTTCTCGGGCTTACGGAACGAGAGTGTCAGATGATCATGAATGAACGACTGGCGAAGATGGCACTGGACTGGAGTGAGGCAAGAGTCGATGAAGAAGGAGAACTGATCACTAGAGCCAACATGGCATCAGTCAGTCTAAAGCATTTTGAAGACTGGGGATGGCTTAGAAGGGATTATGATGAAACGTTGAATAGTTATGTCGTTTCATTTCCGGAATACAGTCAGCTGTTTGTAGAATTATTTCAAAAATTATACAGTGAAAATGACGGTAAGGAACGAGAGAGTGTGCTTACGGTATACAGTCATCTCTATACCTACAGTTTAGACAAAGAAAAGAATAATGAGATTTTAAAAAGTGCGCTTCATACATCAAGAGCACTTCTGCAGATGCTCGCGAACATGCAGGAGGGAATGCGAGGTTATTTCGATGAACTGTCAAAGCAGAGAAGTTTCCGAGGAATCCAGGAAGTACTTGTGAAAGAGATCAATAACAGTGATAGCAAAAAATATGCGATATTGACTACAACAGACAGCTTTTATCGATACAAAGAAGCTGTAAAAGAGTTGATCGAAGAAAATCTGGAAAAGACAGAAGCAAGAAAATACTCATTTGAAACAGAACTCTTAAGCGAAGAGGAAAATACGAGAAAATCTTACCGTCTGCGAAGAATGATCGAGATCTGTGAAGAGGCGACAGATATGCTCTATAAGATTTCGAGAGAGTTTGATGCGATTGAGCGAAGATATAATAAGCTGATTGAACAAAAGACAGTATTTGCAAGCCGTGCAGCAGCAAGAATCCGGTACATTATGATGGAAGGTGTAATGGAAGAAGATCAGACAGTCGCACTGATTAATCTGATCAATGAAAGTGGTAAGTCGGAGGAGATTCTGGATAAGTTGTCTTCAAAACTTAGGTTTTCGGAGCCATATAAGATTATGACAGAGAAGAGTCTGTATCAAAGACGTGAAAATCAGAAGGAAAAGTTCACTCCACAGGCGGTAACACCTGAGAAATCACAGGAAGAGAATATGACAGAATTTGTCCTGGAACCACTGTATACGCAGAAAGAAATCAGAGATTTCCGAAAGAAAAATGAACAGAATGGAAAATTCACAGTGACAAAAGATACTGTAAAATCAATAGAAGATTTGGAGAAGTTATTTATGGTATGGCAGCATGCAACAGAATCTGCGGACAGCAAGGCACAGATTGAAGTGGCGCAGGAGATGGAGAATGAGGCTGGTTTCCGATTTTCAAAACTTACGATAGAGGGAGTAGAATCAGATGGTTAATTATATGGAAGAATTGTCAGTGACAGAAGCTGATAACCTGAAGAAAACAATTGCTGCATTATTCAGACAGACATGTATTTTACAGATGAAATATGATCCTGTAACACTTGTCCCAAGAGACAATCTGCATTATGAGATCTGTACAAGACACAGAAAGTTTATTGAAGACTATCTGTCTGTTTTAAGCTGTGAATTAGTGCATGACCCACAGGAACACATTTACCGTTTACATGGAGATGGAATCGCGATAGAAAAGATAAATGCCACCGTTACAAAAGTAATCTTACTTGTTAAATTAATTTACAGAGATAAGATTTTAGGAGAAGGCTTGAAAGCTACAGTGACGAATCTGGCGGAGATTCGTGAATATGGAAAGAATACGAATTTGATTAATTATAAGCTTACGATGGGTGAGTGGAAAGAAGCTTTATATGTGATGAGTAAGCATCAGATCATTGAAGTGCCGGGAGCAATCCAGAATGTTGAGGATGAGACTCCGATTTATATCTACAGCACGATCAATCTATATTGTGGAAGTATGGATATTACTGCGTTGATCAAAGAATATCAGGAAGATCAGTACGCAGAGGAAGAGATTACAGAAGAAGTTTCTGAACAGGAAATCCAGGAAGAAGCAGAGGGAGGTGTGGAAGATGAAAGAGAAACAGTCGAAGAAAATATTTACTAGAATGTTAATGAATAACTGGGGCGGTATCAGTCACAAAGTGATGGAGTTCCATGAGTATGTGAATCTTTTCAGTGGGAAAAGTGGATCTGGTAAGTCTACTGTTATGGATGCAATCCAGGTTGTTTTATATGGAAGTATATCTTCCACATTCTTGAATAAAGCGGCAGATGACGCGAAGAACAGGCGTAGTGTTCTAAGTTATCTTAGAGGAGCGCAGAAAGACGGTTCCTTTAACCGAGAAGACCAGGACTTCTGTTCTCAGATCGTCTTGGAGATTAAGGATACAGGAAAGAATACACATACTTGTATTGGTGTTTCATTTGAGGTTGGAAAGGCAGATACAGACATCAGGAAATATTGTTTCTTCAGTCATTCCGGAAAGATTCCGGAGGATGAATATTTGACAGAAGAAGGTGTCCCGTATACAATCGCGAAACTTAAAAAATTGGTAGAAGCAAGGATAGAATCGGCTGACAACAGAGGTCGCGGAGATGTGAACCGTGTATATCCATCGAAAGAAGCGTATTTGAAAACGGTTTATGATGCAATCTTTGGTTATGTAGAGCCGGGCCGTATGATGACAATGGAGAAAAGCGCGATTGCACTTCGTATGACGAACGGAACGGGACAGTTTATCAAAGATTATATGTTCCCAAAGAGCAAGGAAGACACAGTTGCAACAATCAGTGATCAGCTTGGCGCTTACCGTGAGATCAAGGAACGCGTAGAAGATCTGGAGCAGAGAATTAAAATGCTTGACGAGATCAGTCAGCATAATCTAGCCTTGCAGAAAGCAAGAGCTGATAAGATCTATGTGGAACAGATTTTAAAATATATTGAAATAGAAAATTGTAAAGCACATTTGCAATCGAAAGAGGATGATTTGCAGGATATTCTCAAGAAGATTGAGGAAAAAGAAGAAAAGAGAAAATCTTATTTGGCAGAGAAAGATGCTTATACGAAAGAACAGGTAGAAGTCGAGGCAGAACTCAAAGCCAGCGATTATGGACAGAAAGAGAAGGAGCTAAAGGAGATTGAAAATACGATCCAGCTCTTGGCAACGAATTCAGAACAATGGAGAGATATCGTAAAAGGTCTTTCAGCCTGGGAGGAAGACGATGAAGTCAGTGCTTATGTGAGCAATCAGGCGCTGCATAGAATTGATGATATCCGAGATGGTGTTGTGAGTGAAGATTCGATTGAAAAGCTAAAGCAATATTTAAGTGATGCACTCGACAACATCAATACAGAATTAGGCGATGTTCGCGAAAGAATCCGTGAGAATCAGAAAGAACTTCAAGAGAAGCGGGAGATGGTAGAAGACCTCAAAAATGACAGAAAACCATATCGTGCGGAATTGAAGCGTGCAAGACAGGAATTGCAGAATATACTTAGTACTCAGTATGGAAGAACAATCCATGTAAATATCTTTGCGGACTTGTTTGATATTACGGATGAAGAGTGGAAAAATGCAATCGAAGGACGTATGGGACGTGTGAAACATAGTCTGTTGACAGCACCTGAATATACGTTAGATGCTGCGAAAGCATTTCGCAAAATGAAGCAGATGAAGGGGATCGAGGATGTCGAACTCATGGATACTGCGGCAATCGTGAGAGACAAGCCGAAGGCAGATGAGAATACACTGTACGAGTGTGTGCGCGCAGAGGAAGCTTATGTAGATACTTGTCTGAAGCGATACTTAGGCCGCATTAAGAAATGTGAGACGGTAGAAGAACTTCATGAGACGAAAGATGGTGTCACAAAGGACTGTTATTCCTACAGCAATTACATTTTCCGACATTTGAGAAAGAATGATTATGAGAAATATGCCTGCATCGGAACGAAGGTGTCAAAGGCGAAACTTCTTGAGTTGGAAGAAGAAGCAGCGAAGCTGAAACAGGAAGTGGAAGAGGACTGCCGTGTTGAGATGGCACTGCGTGCAGCACAGAAATTCGAGTGTCTGAACCAGAGCACAGAACAGATCTTACATCTTTCAAAAGCAGCGGAACAGCTTCAGGATTATTACGAGAAACAGGAAAAATTACGTCTGGAAGTAGAAGAATTGAAACGAGGCGACCGGACAGTCGAACTGAAGAAGAAAAAGCAGGAATTACTGGAGTTGCTTAAGAAAAATGCAGAGATTCTTGATAGCATTCAAAGTGAAGTAGTACAGTATGCGAAGACACAGGGACAAATCGAGAGTAATATCAAATCATTTTCAGAAAAGATAAACTTCCTGACAGAGGGATTTGTTGTCAACGAACAGCTTCAGAATGAAGTAACAGATGCGTTAAAAGTACAGAGCGAAGCAGTTTATAAGAGAGACAAGACAAAAGAAAAGGATGCTTTGGAAACGTTGGAAGAGACGGAGAAAGAAGAACTGCAAAGAAGTAGAAATAAGTTCAATAATGCTTATCCGGCCTATGGTTTTACAGGAATAGAACATGAAAATGATGTGTATGACAAAGTGCTGAATCAGTGCAGGAAAGATTTCGAACCGAAGTACAAGGAAGAATTCGATAAGCAGTATAATCTGGTTTACTATACATTGCGTGAAAATGTGATTGCTTCCATTCATGGTGAAATCAAGGCAGCTTACAGACATAAAAAAGAGATCAACCGTCTGCTTGCGAAGATCAAGTTCTCGGACAGCATTTACCAGATCGATATCATACCGGCTCAGAATGAAAATGGACAGTTCTATGAGATGCTTACAGCACCTGAACTAGACAGTAAAGTGTTCGATGACTACGGATTTGAAGGTCAGTTAAGTCTTGGTGAGGATGAGTTCTATCAGAAGTATGAAGAAGATATCAAGCGTCTGACTGAGAAGTTCATGCCTCCGAAGGAGGAAGATGCAAGATCCTTAAGCCAGTATCGTCAGCAGATGGAACAGTATGTGGATTATCGTAATTATCTGACTTTCAGTATGTATGAAAAGGTGGAAGATGAGAATGGAAATATCCGCAAAAATGCAGTCGATGATATGGCAGGCCGTGACTCCGGAGGAGAGGGACAGAACCCGAAATATGTCGCACTGCTTGCAGGCTTTGCGATGCTCTATATGCAGCAGACAAACCGTGATTCTAAGATCCGTCTGGTGCTTCTTGATGAAGCATTTTCCAAGATGGATAAGGAGCGAAGCGAAGTATGTCTGCATTATGCGAGAGAGCTGGAGCTTCAGCTGATCGTATGTGTACCGGATGAACGCCTGCAGTCGTTAATTCGAAATGTGGACTGCGTCTACGGATTCAGAAGACACCAGAATCAGGTATCCATGATGCATATTGATAAAGGCGATTACCTCGATATGGTTGAGGGAAATGAATAAAGAGACGGTTATCGTACCGTATGATACAGAGAAAGCAGCAGGATCAATCATTCTGCTGCTTTCTGTGTGCGCCTTGCGGCGCACGTCGCTAATGGATGAAAGTTCCTAATCCGCCCTAGTA
>OLHG01001257.1_pt1 | contig 16062 bp, 11 predicted proteins | sample 1605971 | NCBI WGS metagenome assembly OLHG01 (sample SAMN03283289) | human gut metagenome | biome: human-associated habitat; material: feces | host: Homo sapiens | place: Peru | collected 2012 | reverse complement strand
CCCTCAGTCAAAAATCAAAGATTTTTGCCAGCTCCCTTTACACAAGGGAGCCGGGAGTGCTTCCGCACCAGTGCGTATTGTTCGTATGACAGGCGGTCTTTACTGATTCCGCAAAGAAAAACAGGGGACTTTTTAGGGGTTTTTCCCATAGAAAAAGGAAAATGGGTATGGTATACTGATAGCCGAATTTGGAAAAAGAAGGTATTTTTATGACCCCGACTGTCTGGACGTTTGTAATCGTCTGTCCTCTGATTTTCCTGGCGGGTTTTGTGGACTCTGTGGCAGGTGGCGGCGGTGTGATTTCCCTGCCTGCCTACCTGATTGCCGGTGTGCCCATGAAGATCGCCGCGGGCACCAACAAATTCGCCAACGGCTTCGGCACCGCTCTGGCCTCCTACAAGTACATCGTCTCCGGCAATGTGGACTGGCTGTGCGCCATTCCCGCGGCGGCGGGATCTCTGATGGGCTCTTCTCTGGGCACCTCCGCGGCGGTGTACCTCAATGAGGAGGTTTTGCAGATGATCGTCCTGGCGGCCCTGCCGGTGGTGGCAGTGGTGCTGTTCTTTGCCAGAGACTTTGGAAAAGTGGAAAAGCCCCCCAAGACCCGGGGGCAGACCCTGCTTCTGTCCCTGCTCATCGGCCTGATCATCGGCCTGTACGACGGTCTGGTGGGCCCGGGCACCGGCACGTTCCTTGCCATCGGCTTCTCCCTGGTGCTGGGCTACACCCTGCTCAAGTCCTCCGGCTGCGCCAAAATTGCCAATCTTGCCTCCAATGTTGCCTCCATGGTGATTTTCTTCCTGGACGGCGACCTGCTCTTTTCCGTGGGCATTCCGGCCATGCTGTGCTCCATGGCGGGCAACTATGTAGGAGCCCGGTTCGCAATCAAGGGCGGCAGCGACAAGATCCGCAGCATCATGTTCCTGGTGCTGGGACTGCTGTTTGTGAAGGTAGGGCTGAATCTGCTGGGCATCATCGATTTTTGACGAAGGAGGGGGCCTGGTGCGGCCTGCCCTTTGTGCAATCCACCAGATAAAGACAGAAATCCCTCCCAGGCGGAATTTTGGGTTGTAATTTCCTGAAATTTATGCTATCATACTTCCCGAGAACAAAGGCGTTCCCAATTGGACTTTTTGTGTCCATTTTGGGGACGCTCTTTTTATTTCGGGAAAAGGCCGGCCTCGGCAGCGGCGGCGGATTTCCCGGGAAATGCGAGGGATTACAGTATGGACAATTACTCCGGGCCGGCAGGCCTGTATGACCCCCGGTATGAGCACGACAACTGCGGCATCGGCGCGGTGGTGGACATCCAGGGTCGGAAAAGCCACAAGACCATGGACGACGCGCTGCAGATCGTGGAGCATCTGGAGCACCGGGCGGGCAAGGATGCCGAGGGCAAAACCGGCGACGGCGTGGGCATTTTCGTCCAGATCGGCCACAAATTCTTTCAGAAGGTTGCTGCCTCTCTGGGAATCACCCTGGGCGGCGAACGGGAGTACGGCGTGGGTATGTTTTTCTTCCCCCAGGAGGAGCTGCCCCGGAACCAGGCGAAAAAGCTATTCGAAATCATCTGCAAGAAGGAAGGACTGCCCTTCCTGGGCTGGCGGCAGGTACCTGTGTGCCCGGAGGTGCTGGGTCACAAGGCCAGAAGCTGTATGCCCAGCATCTGGCAGGCCTTCGTGGGCAAGCCGCCCCGGATGAACAAGGGCATCGACTTTGACCGGCGGCTGTATGTGGTGCGCCGGGTCTTCGAGCAGTCCAGCCAGGGCACCTATGTGTGCAGCCTGTCCAGCCGAACCATCGTCTACAAGGGCATGTTCCTGGTGAAGGAGCTGCGGCTGTTTTACCCGGACTTGCAGGACGAGGACTACGAGACCGCCATCGGCATGGTGCACAGCCGGTTCTCCACCAACACCGCTCCTAGCTGGAACCGGGCTCACCCCAACCGCTACATTCTCCACAACGGCGAGATCAACACCATCCGAGGAAACGTCGATACCATGCTGGCTCGGGAGGAGACCATCAGCAGTAAGTACCTGAAGGACGATATGACGAAGGTCTTGCCCATCGTCAACCAGGGGGGCTCGGACTCTGCCATGCTGGACAACACCCTGGAATTTCTGCTCATGAACGGCATGGAGCTGCCTCTGGCCGTCATGGTGACCATTCCGGAGCCCTGGAGCAACAACCGGAGCATGGATCCCAAGAAGCGGGACTTCTACCAGTACTACGCCACCATGCTGGAGCCTTGGGATGGCCCGGCTTCGATCCTATTCAGCGACGGCGACGTGATGGGCGCGGTTCTCGACCGGAACGGCCTGCGGCCCAGCCGGTATTACATCACAAATGACGGGCGGCTGATTCTCTCCAGCGAGGTGGGCGTGCTGGACATTCCCCAGGAAACCATCCTCCGGAAAGACCGGCTCCGTCCGGGCAAAATGCTGCTGGTGGACACCGTCAAGGGAAGGCTGGTGGATGACGAGGAGTTGAAGGCGGACTACGCCGGTCGTCAGCCCTACGGTGAGTGGTTGGATCGGAACCTGGTGAATCTGTCCGACCTGAAGGTGCCCAATCAGAAGGTGACAGCCCCCAGTCACGAGGAGCTGGTGCGGCTGCAAAAGGCCTTCGGCTACCGCTATGAGGACGTGAACAATATTCTGCTGCAAATGGCGAAAAACGGCGGCGAGCCTGCCGGAGCCATGGGCAGCGACACCCCTCTGGCGGCGCTCAGCCACACCCATCCGCCGCTCTTTGACTACTTCAAGCAGATGTTCGCCCAGGTGACGAACCCGCCCATTGACGCCCTCCGGGAGCAGGTCATCACCTCCACCACGGTCTACGCCGGTGCCCAGGGTAACCTGCTGGAAGAGAAGGCGGACAACTGCAAGATGCTGAAAATCGACAACCCCATCCTCACGGAAACGGACCTTCTTCGCATCAAGTCCATGGATGTGCCCGGGTTCCAGGTGGAGACGGTTTCCATCTGCTACTACAAGAACACCTCCCTGGAAAAGGCCATCGAGCGGCTCTTTGTGGATGTTGACCGGGCCTATCGGGACGGAGCCAACATTCTGATTCTGTCCGACCGGGAAATCGACGAGTACCATGTGGCCATTCCCAGTCTGCTGGCGGTGGGTGCGGTATCCAAATATCTGGTGCGCACCCGCAAGCGCACGGCCATGGCCTTGATTCTGGAAAGCGGCGAGCCAAGGCTGGTTCACGACTTTGCTACGCTACTGGGCTATGGCGCCTGCGCCATCAATCCCTACCTTGCCCAGGAGAGCATCGGAAGCCTGATCCAGAGCGGTATGCTGGAAAAGGATTACTACGCCGCCGTCAGCGACTACAACAAGGCGGTGCTGGCGGGCATTGTGAAAATCGCCTCGAAAATGGGCATTTCCACCATCCAGTCCTACCAGGGCAGCCAGATATTCGAGGCTGTGGGCATCAGCGAAAGCGTCGTTGACAAGTATTTCACCAATACCACCAGCCGGGTGGGCGGCATTACCATGGATGACATCCAGAAGGATCTGGAGGATCGGCACCGGCAGGCCTTCGACCCGCTGGGTCTGGATATTTACATGGATCTGCCCAGTATCGGTGCTCATAAGTTCCGGGGCGGCACCGGAGCCGAGCAGCACCTGTACAATCCCCAGACCATCCATCTGCTTCAACAGGCGGTGTGGACGGAGGATTACGGCAAATTCAAGCAGTACACCGCCGCCGCGGCCAACGAGGCCGGGGACGATATGCACCTGAGAAGTCTGCTGGACTTTAACTATCCTGCCGAGGGCGTGCCCATCGAGGAAGTGGAGAGCGTGGAGTCCATCGTGAAACGGTTCAAGACCGCCGCCATGAGCTACGGCGCGCTGTCTCAGGAAGCCCACGAGTGCATGGCCATTGCCATGAATCGCCTGGGCGGCAAGTCCAACACCGGCGAGGGCGGCGAAGCCGAGGAACGCTATGGCACCGAGCGCAACAGCGCCATCAAGCAGGTGGCCTCCGCCCGGTTTGGCGTCACCAGTAAATACCTGGTTTCCGCTAAGGAAATCCAGATCAAAATGGCGCAGGGTGCCAAACCCGGCGAGGGCGGCCAGCTTCCCGGCGGCAAGGTCTATCCCTGGGTCGCCAAGTGCCGGAATTCTACCACCGGCGTGGGGTTGATTTCGCCGCCGCCCCACCACGACATCTATTCCATTGAGGACTTGGCTCAGCTGATTTATGATCTGAAATGCGCCAACCGTCACGCGGCCATTAACGTCAAGCTCGTCAGCGAGGCGGGCGTAGGCACCATCGCCGCCGGCGTTGCCAAGGCCGGCGCGGAGGTCATCCTGATCTCCGGCTTTGACGGGGGCACCGGCGCGGCACCCTACAATTCCATCCACAATGCGGGGCTTCCCTGGGAGCTGGGCATCGCCGAGGCTCACCAGTGCCTGATTCTGAACGGTCTGCGCTCCCGGGTGCGTATTGAGGCGGACAGCAAGCTTATGAGCGGCCGGGATGTGGCCATCGCCGCCATGCTGGGTGCCGAGGAATTCGGCTTCGGAACCGGCCCACTGGTTTCCATGGGCTGCGTGATGATGCGGGTGTGCAACCTGGACACCTGCCCTATGGGCATCTGCACCCAGAACCCGGAGCTTCGGAAGAAATTCCGGGGCAAGCCTGAGTACATTATGAACTTCATGCGCTTCATGGCTCAGGAGCTTCGGGAATACATGGCGAAGCTGGGCGTGCGCACGGTAGAGGAACTGGTTGGCCGCACGGATTTGCTGAAAGTCCGTCCCGCTGCCCCCGGTTCCCGGGCAAGCGAAATGGATTTGTCCGCCCTGCTGCACAATCCCTTGGTTTCCAATTCCAACATCCACTTTGCCCCGGAGGCGGTCTATGACTTTGCCCTCGATCAGACCCCGGATATGAAGGTGCTCATGAAGCGGTTCAAGAAGAGCTTCGACATGGCAAAGCCCAATCCTGCGGAAATCCGGGTTACCGTGGGCAACACCGACCGGGCCTTCGGCACCATTTTCGGCAGTGAAATCACCGCAAAATTCGGCAATTCTCTGCCCGACGACACTTTCCGGGTGCGCTGCACCGGCTACGGCGGTCAGAGCTTCGGCGCGTTTGCGCCCAAGGGACTGATCCTGGAGCTGGTGGGCGACAGCAACGACTACCTGGGCAAGGGCCTGTCCGGGGGCAAGATCATCGTCTATCCTCCGGAGAACGTGACCTACGACCGGAGCGAGAACATCGTCATCGGCAATGTGGCGCTCTACGGCGCTACCGGCGGCAAGGCCTTTATCAGCGGCGTGGCGGGGGAGCGGTTCTGTGTCCGCAATTCCGGTGCCACGGCGGTGGTGGAAGGCGTGGGTGACCACGGCTGCGAATACATGACCGGCGGCACCGTGGTGGTGCTGGGCAAAACCGGCAAGAATTTCGCAGCGGGCATGAGCGGCGGCATTGCCTATGTGCTGGACGAAAACTGGGACTTCTACCAGCGGGTGAACAAGGACATGGTGTCCCTGGAGCCGGTGGAGCACAAGTATGACGTATCCCTTCTGAAAGAGCTGATCCGGGAGCATGTGGAGCTTACCGGCTCTCCCAGAGGCAAGGAAATTCTGGAGCATTTCGGGGAATATCTGCACAAGTTCAAGAAGGTGCTGCCCCACGACTACGACAAAATGCTCCGGCTGATCGCCCAGATGGAAGAGAAGGGCGAGGACAGCGAGCAGGCTCAGATCGAGGCGTTCTACGCCATGAAAAACGGAAAGTAAGGAGGCAGCACCATGGGAAAGCCTACAGGATTTATGGAAATTGATCGGCAGGTCAGCCGGGAGCTGCCCCCCGAGGAACGGATTCAGAATTTCAGGGAATTTCACGTTCCCCTGCATTCGGACGAACAGCAGACCCAGGGTGCCCGGTGCATGGACTGCGGCGTGCCCTTCTGCCAGAGCGGAATGCTGCTGGGAGGGATGTACAGCGGGTGTCCCCTGAACAATCTGGTTCCCGAGTGGAATGATCTGGTCTACCGGGGTCAGTGGGAGCAGGCGGTGAAGCGGCTCATTGCCACCAACCGCTACCCGGAATTTACCAGCCGGGTGTGCCCTGCCCTGTGCGAGGCGGCCTGCACCTGCGGCATGGCCACGGGAAGCCCTGTGACCGTGAAGGAAAATGAACGAGCCATCGTGGAGTACGGCTATGAAAACGGGGTGCTCCACGCCGTTCCCCCACCCTCCCGGACGGGGAAAAAGGTGGCGGTGGTGGGCACCGGCCCTTCCGGCCTGTCCGTGGCGGATTTGCTCAACAAGCGGGGGCACAAGGTGACCATGTACGAGCGCAGTGACCGCCCCGGCGGACTTCTGATGTACGGCATCCCCAACATGAAGCTGGAAAAGTGGGTCATTGACCGCCGGATTCGGATTTTGAAGGAAGAGGGCATTGATTTTCTCACCGGCGTGGACGTAGGCCGGGATGTTTCCGCCCAGGAGCTGACGGAGCAGTATGATGCGGTGGTGCTGTGCTGCGGCGCCAAGAAGCCAAGAGATATTTCCGTTCCCGGCCGGGAGGCGGAAGGAATCTATTTTGCGGTGGATTATCTGTCATCCGTGACGAAAAGTCTGCTGGACTCGGACTTTGCCGACGGCAAGGCCATTTCGGCCAAGGGGAAGAAGGTGCTGGTCATCGGCGGCGGCGACACGGGCAACGACTGCGTGGGCACTGCCATCCGTCAGGGCTGCACCGGGGTGACCCAGCTGGAAATGATGCCCTGCCCGCCGGAGCACCGGATGCCCGGCAACGACTGGCCGGAGTGGCCCCGGGTGCTGAAAACGGACTACGGCCAGCAGGAGGCCATCGCCTGTTTCGGAAGCGACCCCCGGCTGTACCAGACCACCGTCAAGGAATTTCTGAAAAACGAGGCCGGTCAGGTCTGCGCCGCGGTGATTTCCAGATTGGAAAGCCGGGTGGTGGACGGACGGCGGGCCATGGTTCCCACCGGAGAGGAATTCACTCTGGAATGCGATCTGGTGCTCATTGCCGCGGGCTTCACCGGCTGCGAGAAATATGTGGCCGAGGCCTTCGGGGTGGATTTGACCCCCCGGGGCACCGTGGCGGATACCAAGTACGCCACCAGCCAGCCCAAGGTCTTTGCCTGCGGCGATATGCGCCGGGGTCAGAGCCTGGTGGTCTGGGCTCTGCGAGAGGGGCGGGATACCGCCGCCGTGGTGGACGAAAGCCTGATGGGATATACGAATCTATGACAAAAGCCCAGGGGCGGAATTTTTCCGTCCCTGGGCTTTCCACATTTGTAAGGCTCAGATATACTCCGGTGCGTCCTTGTGGGGTGCTTCCTCGGCAGGAGCGGCCTCGACAGGGGCCTCTGTTGCGGAAGCCGTCTCAGCGGGAGTCTCTTCAACGGAAGATTCTGCCACGGGTGCTTCCTCGGCGGGAGTGTCATCCGTGACTACCTCGGCCTCCACAGGGGTGGGCTTGGGCATTTCTGCTCCGCAGGCGCTGCAATAGGCGGCCTCCCTGTCTACCTCCGCCCCGCACTTGGGGCACAGGGCAACCTCCTTCAGATCCCGCAGCTGCTCCTGAAGGGAGGCAATCTGCCGGTTGGCCCCGGCGATGGCGGCCATCATGGGGGCGTAGGCCTCGTCAAAGTCCTCGGAGTGGGCAGCGGCGTACTGCTTGCCGATCTGGGTGTAGCAGTCGGTGATGGTGCTCTGCGCCTCGGAAATCTGGTTGCGGAGCTTGACCTGCTCGGTGAAGTTTTTTGCCTGGTGAACCGCCTTGTCGGTGACGGCAGCGGCTTTCTGCGTGATGTTATCCCAAAGTGACATAGTACATACCTCCTAATCTGGTTTCTAAAACCAGCGTAGCACGAATTTATGACAAATTCAACCGAATCTGAGAAATTCACACAATGTTTTCAAATTTTTACACGACTGCTGCGGAAGCGATTTCCGGACACAGTGCCCATTTTTTGCCCCGGTACGCAGCGGAGAGTGTGGAAAATGCCGAAAGTGGCCGGAGCCTGTCTTTTTTTGGAAAAACCACTGACATTTTTGCTGCCCTGTGCTATAATACCTTCAAACTTCAGGAGGTGCTCGCTATGAACTTTTTGGAAGAGAGAATTGCCCGGGACGGAATCGTCAAGGCTGGAAATGTGCTGAAGGTGGACAGCTTTCTGAACCACCAGATGGACATTGCCCTGATGGAGGAAATCGGTCGGGAGTTTCACCGCCGTTTTGCGGACAAGCCCGTGACCAAGGTGCTGACCATCGAGGCCTCCGGCATCGGCATTGCCTGCTTCGTGGCCAAGGAATTCGGTGTGCCTATGGTTTTTGCGAAGAAGTCCAAGTCCATCAACATTGAGGGCGAAATGTACATTGCCGAGGTGGAATCTTTCACCCACAAGAACAAGAACCAGATCATCGTGTCCAAGAAGTTCCTGGGGGCTGAGGATCATCTTCTGATCATCGACGACTTCCTGGCCAACGGCTGTGCCCTTCAGGGTCTCATCTCCATTGCTGAGGAGGCCGGGGCTACCATTGAGGGTCTGGGCATTGTCATCGAGAAGGGCTTCCAGATCGGCGGTCGAGTCATCCGGAATCTGGGCTATCGGCTGGAATCTCTGGCCATCGTGGATGCCATGGATCCGGAGACCGGGGTCATCACCTTCCGGGAACAAGTGTAAAGCAGTTCCATCAACACTGCCATTGCGAACTTGCCGCAGTGGCAGTGTTTTTTGTTGAAACAGCACCTTCCATATTGAATTTCCCGAAAAAACATTGTATGATACACAAAAAGGAGGCGAGCTGCCTTGCAGACACATGAAGAAATCAGCTCCGGCATTCTGACGTTTTTGGAGCAGGAGGGGGTAAACCCGGAGATTCTGAATCTGACCCGGGAATACCGGAAGGCCCATCCCATGGCAAGTCCGGAGCGGGTTCCCGTGCCCCGGTATGCCTACTACGGCGTTCAGGTCTGGGAGCAGGTGCTCACCGCAGTGCTGGCCGGGAAGAATCTGCTGCTGGCGGGCGGCAAGGCCACGGGCAAAAATGTGCTGGCTCAGAATCTGGCGGCTCTGTTTCAGCGGCCCATGTGGAACATTTCCCTGCATGTGAACACCGATGCCGGGTCTCTGGTGGGCACGGATACCTTCCGGAACGGTCAGGTGGAGTTCCGACCCGGGCCGGTGTACGCCTGCGCCCAGGCCGGCGGCTTCGGCGTGCTGGACGAAATCAACATGGCGAAAAATGAGGCCTTGGCGGTGCTCCATCAGGTGCTGGATTTTCGCCGGGCCATCGACATTCCCGGCTACGGCAGCCTGGAATTAAAGCCGGAAACCCGGTTCATCGGCACCATGAACTACGGTTACGCCGGAACCCGGGAGATGAACGAGGCGCTGGCCTCCCGGTTTGCCATTTTGTCCATGCCCACCATCACCCAGGAGAATCTGGAGCGGCTGCTGGGCACCGAGTATCCGGAGCTTAGCCGGAAATACCGGGGGTTGTTCTCCCAGCTGTTCTTCGACCTGAACAAGAAGTGCGCCGCCTCGGAAATCTCCACCCGGGCACTGGATCTGCGGGGTCTGCTGGACGCCATCGACCTGATGAAGCTGGGACTGGCTCCCTTGGCGGCTCTGGATATGGGCATCACCAACAAGAGCTTTGACGGCTACGAGCAGCAGCTCATCCGGGACGTGATCGCCGCCCGGATTCCCGGCAAGCTTCGCCGGGAGCAGGTCTTCGACCTATGAATACGGAGCAGTTCGGTGCCGCCGGACGGCGGGCTCTGAATCAGGTGTGGAACGGAGCAGGGGAGTACGGCTTTCAGCCGGTGTTCGTTTCCAATACCCTGTATATGAACACCATAGCGGGTCTTGCGGAGGAATTCTTCGGCAAGGAGGCCTTGCAGGCTTTGTTTGACACCTGGGAGGGGGACATCTGGCAGGGAACCTATGACCGGTTCGCCTGGCTGCTCATCGAGCAGGCGGTGTACCGGCGAAATCTGCCTTTGCGTCCTGCCCTGGAAGACCTGCGCCGGGACTATGCAGACTTTTTTCTGGACAGCCTGGAACACCGCTCCCGATCGGAAAATATGGGAAAAGCCCTGCTGTGCGAATCCTTGCAGCGGGCTTACTGGCGGGAGGCTCTGGGGCAGTCTCCGGGAATGCTCCTTCCCAAGGAGGCAAAGCTCTATTCTAAAATCCGGCAGGGGGCAGATCTGGAGCCGGAGGCGCTGGGAAAGTATCTCCTGGAGCTTCTGAAATCCGATTTCGGCTTTACCAGGGTGCAGGCGCGGGGAAAGCACTGGGAGCTTCCCCAGTGGCTTCGGTTTCTGCCCCAGCGCAAGCCCGATGTGCTTCAGCCCCAGCGGCTGGAAAACGCGGTGCTCTCGGAAATGAACTCCGGCACGCAGAAGCGGCGGGGCTGGGGCAGCCAGCGAAAGGGCGGCAAAGACGATCTTGCCTATGTGGAAAGGTGCTTCGGCCGATGCCGGTATTCCCCTAACCGATTGGAGGAAATCCGGCAGAAGCTGTGCACCGGCGCCCACGCGGGCTGTGCCCTGTGGTTTACCGACGGTGCCGCCGCCTCCGTTTCCAAGGAGGATGCCCGGCGCGTTTTCCAGGAGGCTCTGCGCCAGCAGAAGAAAAACAAGCAGCATTACCTGGACAACGCCGCCATGTACGAGGGCATCGTCCGGCGGATTCAGCGGGAGATTTCCGGGAATCTGCTGTCGGAATATCTGCCCCGGTCGGAGCTGGCTCCCTGGGGGGAACTGGACGCCGGGCGGGTCTGGCGGGGGCCAATCCTGAACGATGAGCGGGTGTTCCTCCGGCCGGAGGAACAGCCTATCCCGGGCATGTCCGTGCTGCTTCTGCTGGATGCCTCCGCCTCCCGGATGCACCAGCAGGAGGTGATTTCCGCCCAGGCCTACATTCTGGCGGAGGCGCTGCGGCAATGCCGGGTGCCGGTGCAGGTGGAAAGCTTCTGCTCCATTCGAGGGGTGACGGTGTTCCGGAGGCTGGTGCCCTTCGGGGCGGACAACGCCCGGAACGTCTTCCGGTATTTTGCCGCCGGCTGGAACCGGGACGGGCTGGCTCTGCGGATGGCCGGGTTCACCATGGCTCCGGTGCGAACGGAGCGGAAGATCGTGATTCTGCTCACCGACGCCAATCCCAACGATTCCATGCCTCTGAGCCGCCCCGGGCGGCTGCCCGTGCCCTATGAGGAGAAGAACGGCGTGGAGGATGCCGCCGCCGAGGTGGCTCGGCTTCGCCGCTCCGGCTGCCGGGTGGGGGCAGTGTTCTTTGGCAGCAGCGGAAACTATCCCAATGCGGAAAAAATCTACGGCCGTCAACTGGTGCGCATCCGGCAGATGGAGGAATTTTCCAAGGCCGCCGTGGAGCTGATTCGCATGGAGTGCGAGCAATAGCGAAAGGGGACTGCCTCAAAATGATTTTGAAAAATCATTTTGAGGCAGTCCCCTCTATTTGCCTTTACAGAACCTTGCTGAGAAAATCGATGGTTCGGGGCTGCTTGGGGTGGTCGATGACCTCCTCCGGGGTGCCCTCCTCCACGATGTAGCCGCTTTCCATGAAAATCACCCGGGTGGCGACCTCACGGGCAAAGCCGATTTCGTGGGTGACTACCACCATGGTCATGCCGTCGGCGGCAAGCTGCTTCATAACTGCCAGCACCTCGCCTACCATTTCCGGATCCAGGGCAGAGGTGGGCTCGTCGAAGAGCAGAATGTCCGGATTCATAGCCAACGCCCGGGCGATGGCCACCCGCTGCTTCTGACCGCCGGACAGCTGGGCAGGGTAGGCCTTGGCCTTTTCCGCCAGCCCCACCTTTTTCAGCAGCTCCAGGGCCTTTTCCCGCCGTTCCTTCTTGGGAATCCCCCGGATTTCCATGGGAAAGCAAACGTTTTCCAGCACCGTCTGCTGTTCCAGCAGGTTAAAATGCTGGAAAATCATGCCGATTTTCTGACGGCGCAGCCGCAGCTGCTCCTTGTTCAGCTTCAGAAGGCTTTCGCCGTTTAACAGAACATCCCCGCTGTCGGGACGCTCCAACAGATTCATACATCGCACCAATGTGCTCTTGCCCGCGCCGGACAGACCGATGACACCGAAAATTTCTCCCTTGCCGATGGAAAGGGAAACACCCCTCAGCGCCTCCACACTGCCGTTTTTGGCGGAGAAGGTTTTGCACAGATTATGCACTTCCAAATATGCCATGTTTTCACCTCATCTTCTTGATAGCACAGCAGGGCAGCCGCATTCTGCGGCTGCCCGCCAGGGAAATGTTAGTCTTCGAAGGGCACGACCGCGCCGTCGTAGGTATCGGTGATGAACTGCTTGATCTCGTCGGACTTGAGAACCTTCACCAGAGCCTGAATGCCATCGCCCCCCTCGTTGCCGGCCTTGACCACCAGCACGTTCACATAGGTCTTGGCGGCGGTGGAGGCGCTGGTCTCATAGGCCACCGCGTCGTGAGCCACGGAGAAGCCGGCTTCCAGAGCGTAGTTGCCGTTGAGCACCACGAAGGCAACCTCGTCCTTCACCCGGGAGACCTGGGCGGCCTCCAACTCCTGAATCTTCACGTTGTGGGGGTTCTCCACAATGTCCTTGACGGTGGCAGTCAGACCTGCGCCGTCGGCCAGCTTGAGGATGCCGTTGTCCTGAAGCAGCAGCAGTGCCCGGGCTTCGTTGGTGGTGTCGTTGGGCACGGCGATGACATCGCCGTCGGCCAGGTCGCTCAGAGCGGCCTTGGTGCCCGGATAGATGCCGAAGGGCTCATAGTGGATACCGGCCACGGCAACCAGATCGGTACCCTTTTCCTCATTGAAATTGTCCAGATAGGGGACATGCTGGAAGTAGTTGGCGTCGATCTCACCGCTGTCTACCACCAGGTTGGGCTGGACATAGTCCTCAAACTCGGTGACTTTCAGCTCCCAGCCTTCGCTTTCCAGAATCTTGGCGGCCTCGGCCAGAATCTCTGCGTGGGGGGTGGGGGAGGCGGCAACGGTGATGGTGCCCTTAGGCTCTACGGTTTCGGCAGTGGTGTCAGCTTCGGCACCGGCGACAACGCCGCCCTCAACCACCAGGGTGTCCTCGTAATCCTTGCCGTAGGTGTCGAGCAGGGTCGCCTCATAGTCGGCGTGGAAGAAGTTCTCGGTATCCAGGGCCTTGATTTCGTCATTCAGCCAGTTCAGCAGCGTGGTGTTACCCTTGGTGACGGCGGGAGCGATGGTGTCCGCGCTGCCCAGAGAGGGAATGCCCACGGTGTAGCCGGGATTCTCAATGGAGAAGGCAATGACCTCGGTGTTGTCGTTGGCCCAGGCTACGCCGTTGCCGTTTTCAAAAGCGGTCTTGGCCTCGGCGTAGGCGTCGTACTTCTGAAGCTTGATTTCCGGGTTGTTCTTTTCCAGATAGGTCTCGGCGGTGGTGCCGGAGATGACGATGACCTGGTCATCGGCGCCGATCTGATCCAGAGAAGTGATCACCGCGTTCTCCGGGGAGATAACGCCCAGAGCCACATTCATATAAGGAAGGGCGAAGTCCACTTCCTGAGCCCGCTCGGGGGTGACGGTGAAGTTTGCCAGAATGATGTCCACCTTACCGGTTTGCAGATACTCGATCCGGTTGGCGGCCTCGGTGGAGACGTAGTTGATCTTCACGCCCAGATCCTGGCCGATCCGGTTGCCGAAGTATACGTCATAGCCCTGATATTCGCCGTTCTCATCCACATAGCCGAAGGGGCTCTTGTCGGAGAATACACCGATGTTGATGGTGCCGCTGGACTTGATCTCGTCCAGGGTGCGGAAGCTGCCCTTGTCCTCAGCGGAGGCCAGGGGAGCCTCGGTCTTGGCTCCGCAGCCGGCAAACAGGGAAGCGGTCACGGTCAGGCTCAGGAATACGGCTCCGATTTTTTTGATGAAGTTTTTCATGGTTAATTCCTCTCTTTTTATCATAAATTCAGGGAATCCAAGCACAAAAAATGCCGGGGCTTCGATAAGCTCCCGGGCAAATGGCGTTATGATATCCCTTCGGAAAAATCATGTTCAGGTGCAGCACAAGGTATACGAATGCACCCCGCCATACGGATATGCCCGGGAGATACGCATTCGACAACAACAGTAAGACTTATTAACAAACATTGCAATCCGCTCCTTTCGTTTGGTCAGCTCAGATTCGATGGCTAGATAATACACCCATATTCCTATCTTGTCAATAGGTTTTGAAAAATATTTTCCTATTATCCTTGTAGGAATATAGTACACATTAAAAAGACCGGAAAAACCCGCTTCCCAGGCTGGGAAGCGGGTGGCCGCATTCAGATTACATAGTCGTCTCCGGCGGCTCCCTGGTCGGCAAGGTCCGCAATGGTGACGCTTTCCAGATACTCCCGGATCACCTTGTCCAGGCCCTGCCACAGAGCCAGGGTTCGGCAGCCGCCGGAACGGGAACAGGCCTCGGCATTGCTTTCCAGACAGGTCACGGGAGCCAGGGATTCCTCCGTCAGCCGCAGAATGCTGTCCACTGTGTACTGCTCCGGAGCCTTGCGCAGCCGATAGCCGCCGCCCTTGCCCCGGAGGCTCTCCACCACCTTGGCTTTGACCAGTATCCGGATAATGCTTTCCAAATACTTTTCGGAAATCTCCTGCCGCTGGGCGATCTCCTTCAGAGAGATAAATTCTTCCGACTGATGCTCCGCAAGATCAATCATCACCCGCAGGGCGTAACGCCCCTTAGTGGAAATTAACATAATACCGATTCCTCCTGTTGAAATCTTAAATCCTATTATACAGCAAGGTTTGTGGGAAATCAAGCAAAATTTCTATTGACAAACGGAAACCGGAGATGTATAATCCATATAAAACTAGCAAGAAGGTAGGGATTAAAATGAAGAATTACCCGGCGGCCTTTCGATGTTGCCCCGGCGCATAAGAAAGTCCGTATGCAATTGCCCATATTCTGATATCTATGTCTATTATTCTATCAAATATTCTTTGGGAGGAATCCGTTATGTCTAAAATTTATACTTCCGCCGATCAGCTGATCGGAAAGACCCCCCTGCTGGAGCTGACCCACCTGGAAAAGGAACTGAAGTTGGAAGCCAGGATTCTGGCAAAGCTGGAGTATTTCAACCCTGCCGGTTCCGTAAAGGATCGGATCGCCAAGGCCATGATCGATGACGCCGAGGCCAAGGGAGCCCTGAAGCCCGGCAGTGTCATCATCGAGCCTACCTCCGGCAATACGGGCATTGGCCTGGCCTCTGTGGCAGCTGCCCGGGGCTATCGGATCATCATCGTCATGCCTGAGACCATGAGCGTAGAGCGTCGCCAGCTGATGAAGGCCTACGGCGCGGAGCTGGTGCTTACCGAAGGCGCCAAGGGCATGAAGGGTGCCATCGCTAAGGCGGAGGAGCTTGCCAAGGAGATTCCGGGGGGCTTCATCCCCGGCCAGTTTGTGAACCCCGCAAACCCCGCAGCCCACAAGGCCACCACCGGCCCGGAAATCTGGGAGGATACCGACGGTCAGGTGGACATCTTCGTGGCTGGTGTTGGCACCGGCGGCACCATCACCGGTGTGGGCGAGTACCTGAAGAGCCAGAACCCCAACGTGAAGGTGGTTGCCGTGGAGCCTGCCACCTCTCCCGTGCTGAGCAAGGGTACTGCCGGTGCCCACAAGATCCAGGGCATCGGCGCGGGCTTCGTCCCCGCCGTGCTGGATACCAAGGTTTACGATGAGGTCATTCCCGTGGAGAATGAGGCCGCCTTTGTCACCGGCAAGAAGATCGGCAAGACCGAGGGCGTGCTGGTAGGCATTTCCTCCGGCGCTGCCGTGTGGGCTGCCGTGGAACTGGCCAAGCGGCCGGAGAACAAGGGCAAGACCATTGTGGCTCTGCTGCCGGACACCGGCGACCGTTACCTTTCTACTCCTTTGTTCGCCGATTGATTAAAAAACCCGTCAGGGGCTGCCGCATTCTCAGCGGCAGCCCCTGATACTATTTCCTGATTAAAATCTTAATTTTAATCAGGAAGGCATCGCCTGAA
>OLHG01001255.1_pt1 | contig 16074 bp, 19 predicted proteins | sample 1605971 | NCBI WGS metagenome assembly OLHG01 (sample SAMN03283289) | human gut metagenome | biome: human-associated habitat; material: feces | host: Homo sapiens | place: Peru | collected 2012 | reverse complement strand
CTTTCTAAAAATTGCATTTCCCCGTTACCTTGTGTAACTTTTGCAACTTTTTAAGCAGCTTGTAACCAAATAAAATGATTTTTTTATTTGCCTTGAATTTTAAAAAAAGAGAGGATGTATTTGCCAACCTCTCTCTTTGTAAAATCCAAAACAAGTCCCCTTGTCTTTCGTTACTCCTCAATCTCTATCATGTCTCCAACTTTTGCATCGGTATGACCTTGAACCATATATTCTTTACCATCCTTTGCTACTATTCTCACTGAATAGCGAGAAACATGGACAACTTTTACTTTAACCATCTTTTTCTCTGGAAGTTTAATTTCTTCTTTTTTCTCTTCTATAACTTCCTCAGCTTCTACAACAGGAGTAACTTCAACAGCCTCTTCCTTATTAATAATTTCAGGTTCTACTTCAATTGCTGTTTCAACTTCTGACTCAATTACAGGAGCTTCAACCTCTTCAACAATCTCTACAGACTTTTCATCAAAAGAAAGATTCTGTCCATATTTCTTGTTATAATTTTTACCCATTGTTTCTCCTTTTAGAACACTTACTCATAGCAGGAGAATTTTCCCACCTATTTTTCAAGTGACAATACTTCTGATATGGACAAGACTGGGGAGTAGATTTCTCTACTCCCTTTGTCTTTATTTTACAAACTAAACTTCCAAATTCGTTATATTCCGCATTTGGACAAAGCATAGCTTTTATTAGCCGATAGTAATATTGGCGCTTGCAGTCTTATCGAAAGCCTTAACGTCAACAGAGAAACTACCAGTAGCAGACGTTTCAATATCAATGGAAGTCTTGTTAGCATTGACCTTATAATTGCTACCAGTATCTTCAACAATCTCAAACTGACCAGCCTGAAGCTTGATGGGAGCACCATCTTCAGGACAAGCATAAACAACAAGCTCAACATTAGAACCAGCAGCGGCAGTCTTATCAGCATCCTCAACAATAATTGCAGCAATATTGTCATTAACATTCTTGGTGAACTCAAGAATCTCAGCATAAACGCCTTCACCATCGCAACCATTGCAACCATAACTTAATAGCGATAGGTAATCCTTTGATATAATCTCCGAATTTTCCCCCGCTCTAAACCGTGCATACGACTTTCACCGTACACGGCTTGCCATCAATTTAAAACTGATTAATTTAAATTTAATTGTTCTTCCAATCCCTAAGAGTAATAGTTGTAAAATTATAACCGTTAATTAATTTATTAATCCCCTCTTCTAACTACTCTTTTGAAGGAAGTAAATGCCCAGAACGAATTCTTAAAACCTTAAAACCCTAAGATTTTACAAATTCATCTCTGCGTCTATCTTTTTGGGAATCTTTATGCCAATAATCCCCATCGTATTCAATATCTATTTTTATTTCATCATTTATAAAAAGACATAAATCTAAAAACAAAGATGATAATACATAATTTAATTCAGAATAATAATTAGGATACATTTCTTCTATCATGTCTTTTACTTTAATTTGCTAAGAAGATGTAGTTATCCCATTTCCATTTTTCTTTCTTGTTTCGGCTGCTTTTTGTATTAATTCAGGACAAGAACCAGCTTGTTCATAGCCATAAAGTTCCAACATTGTTTTCTTGCCTTTTTCTCGAATCTCAGCATTGCCAAGACTGCTCACTGCCCCATATTTTTCAATACAAACTTCTACCTGTTTAGCTCTAATTTCTGGATTTAAAGTTGGATTTTCAACTCCATATCTTTCAAGACAAGTTTTTTTAATTTTTTCTTTTACTTCTTCGCTCTAATTTGGTCGCTCTGTCCCATATTTTTCTAATGAGGTCTAAACAACTTTTTCTTGAAATTCATTCGATTGAAAATAATTAACAACCCCGTATCGCTCCACCATTGTATTTTCTCGATTTTGTTGAAACTCTTTTACGCAGGAAGGGTTCTTTTCTCCATATTTTTCTACACAGGTATTTTCTCTTTTGGCAACAGTTTTGTTTTTATGTATTTCATCATGCGAACATTCTATACACAAATCTTCTCCCCATATTTTAAAACTTTTTAAGTGCTAAGAATGTCTCCTTTTATATCTTTTTCCACAACAATCGCACTATCTTTCCTCTTGTATTGAAGTACCATCTGGCAAATCATTAGAAAAAACTTGAATTATTTCTCCTAATTTACCATCATATCCTAAAGATAGATAATGTTTGCGATTACTTGTAGACAATTTAACATCAATTAAATTATCTAATACCATCTTTGTCTCCTTATATATTTTGGCATAAATTTTACGAATATCAGTTTTAAATTGACTAATGCCCATTCCTCCATTCCCATTACAGAAACTTCACAGGTTCGAACATCGCTTTTCCCCACAAATTAAATTAGCTTATTTCCTTAATAGGTTTCGTCTAATAACTTAATCGTTTTGTAGGTTTCCTTGTACCAATAATCTTATCATCAATATTTTTAGGTGCTTGCTTTGAGCATATTAAATTATTGTGCCTATAACACAATCAGGAATTTCAGACCGCACATTTTTACTTTTCCCTATTTAATATCATATAATTTCTTATATGGGGCAACTCGTACATTCGCAAGTTCGTCAGTACATTATGTACATTCTCACCATGAATATTTCTCCCATTTTCTAAATGGATTGACACCCGACATATTAAAAACCATGCTTTAAAAGTTTAGGTTTTCGTCTGCCGACTACATCTGGTTTCCTACGAAAAAAGTTTCCTTTTAACGCAAGCAGAAGTTTAGTGAAACACCTTCGGAGCGTTACTTCCTCATTTGTGTTTTCAGATTATCAGTTAAAAGAACAAAGTTCTTTCTCTCTTTTCCTTACTTTAATAAGTTATAGAGAAACAAGTCATCACGCGCAGTACCCTCGATAGAGGTGTTGCTTACGCCAGTAGCAGTCATGGAAAGTTCCTGATTGCCGTTAAGCTGGAAACGGAAAATCTTAATCTGGAGAGAACCAGCAAGAGAGGCGTTATCCATGCTAACGTCGCAGGACCCACCATTGTAAAGGTTGGCAGTAAGAATGACGCTCAGAGTCTTAGGAATAAAGTTAGAGTTAATCAGAATCTTGGTAGCAGCGGCGTTATTAGCCATGTAACGGACACAATAATCACCATCTTCACCAGCAATGCTAACCTCTTTACCACCACCAGTAACGGTGTAAGCAGTATAAGGAAGATTGGAGCCAGCGGGCTTCACATAAACATTAACCTTATTGCCGAAGAAAGGAACAGGAGCATTAGTAAGGGTAATCTTGCCACCAGTAGCAGTAACCTGCTCATTAACCATAGCGTCACCACCGATTTCAACATCGGAACCAGTGTTCATAGCAAGATACTCAAGATTGAACATGGCATCGGTAAGCTTAAGAGTCATACCAGAGCTATGCATATAACGGCCAAGCAATTTTGCGCCGAGGCCCGCGCGAAGGTCCTCTGTACTTACAGAGATGGAAATGCTGGAATCAATAAGAGCGTTAGCAGTTGCAACCAACTTGTCGCCCTCGAATAGCTGGGCAACGCCCACGCCAGCGAGAAATTTCATATCGTATATCCTCCTTTTAATTTTTAACTTAATATTTAAGTCACAGCAGCAAATTTACTTTGAACATCATTCAAAGACATAATCTCCTTAGACATATCTTTCTTGTCATTGCCATACATCCAATGGAGAGGAGGAGTTTTAAATTCCACCATCCCTGACATTTGACCTTGAATCTACGCATAATATGTCCTTTGAGAATCTATCATTTTTAACATCAAAGCTAATTTTCTTAGTGTTACTTTTTCTTTCAATTCTTCAATTCGATATGGACTACTTATACTTACTCCAACCATTTGCTTTTCCAAACTTGGAGCGGCATAATCTTTATGCTCTAACTGTTTCTTTAACTCCAAATCCTTCTTAAGATTAGGGTCAATATATTTATCCCCATCATAATCAAGAATGTTATAATGTGTAATAATTGCGGTAAGTTCTTCCAAATCTTTATTAGTCAAAGCCACATTCTTTATCATCAAATTCTTCTGTCCATTCTCATTCTTAATACTATAAACTTCACGCATCTATTCTCCACATTCACAAACACTAAGCGATTGTAACATCTACAATCTTTTGAGCTATCTATCTTCATCGGAAATGTCTTCTTCAAGGTTAGCTATCTCTTTATCCAGTTCTACTAACTTCTTCGCAATCTCTTCGTCTTCTATTTTCTTCCCACATTTAGGACAATATAGCCGATTCTTTTCATGCAAACAAAGCTCAAATATCCGAATTACTTGACTGGTTACAAAACCACCAATCTTTTCATCTTCCATCTGTTTAATTAAATAATTCATATAGCTCATTGCAATTCCTTCTGGATTCGCAACTTCTTTTTCCTTTTCGATTCCATTTTCGTCAACATATTTAACTTTTTTAACAGTTTTATCCTATGTTAAACAACCAAGCGTACTATAAAATTTATAATAATCTCGCGCCATAACAGGATAAACTTTTAACCCACCCTTAAAAGGTACTGGGTCATCTGTCTAAAAGTAGGCTTGTTCATAAACAGTTATCTTTTGTTCGAGTTCTTTTGAGATTATCATGTCTTATTAAGACACCCCACTCATCCAACAACCCATTACAACCTTAATTCCTTCAAAGTTTCTATTATTCCAAATGCCATATTGAGCTTGCTGAAAACGACTCATCGTTCCAGAAAATTCCATCAATCCAACACCTTGAACATTAGCACCATTAAGTAAAGAAATTATAGCTTGTGTTAAAACAGATATTCTACTTTTAGTCCCGACATAGTATTCTACTCCATCAACAACATCAATGGGTAAACCTTTGTCTTCTTCATCAGCAGCTATATTAATACACTTATTATGAGTGATAATATCTATACCGACATTAACAACTGCTTTATACGGGTCTTTAGGAATAATACCATCTATATAGACCTTAAGCAAAGTTGCTTCTGTCAAAAAAGCGTCTTCAAAATGAGGACTTCTAAAAATCCTCTTATCCGTTTGTGTTATGTCATCGTTCGCAATCAAGCCCACAACTTTTTTATAAGAGGGCAATTTCTTGTTTAAAGCATCCCCCGTATTATAAGTTAAAAGTTTCCATATCGTATGAGTAGCTTTTAACTCTTCTTCCGTTTTATTATTGGGAGACAGTAAATAATAAATAATCCTATCCTCAATTCCATCAAGCGTAACAAAACGGTTTCGAGCATTAGGAGCAAAAGTATTATCTAACATAATTAATAAAATCCTCCCAATTTAAAAGTATAATTTTGAATAACGGACTATGCTTGAGCGGTCAAATCTTCATCGACGCATCTTAACTCCACATTAACAACCCCTCTATTGCATTGTTTGAGATTCTTAATTGTAAATACGCAAGTTTCTTCATCGAAGTTACATTTGAAATATTTATTCCAATTTTCTTGCTTAATTCCTCCCAATTTAGCCTCAAAAACAAACTTATGTTTGCCATCAACTTTTTCGCCGTTAAAAGCAAGATAAACTCTAAACTCCGCCATTTCTCCTAACATGAGGTCAGTTGTTACATCGGGCTATACTGTTTCTTCGGTTTCAGCATTTTCCATTTCGATATAATATTCATAGACAGGATTCTCTTGCTCAACTTTATAAAGAGGAGCTTGATTGGGAATACGATTTATTAAATCGTCTCCATCTGCTGCCACATCTTTATCAAGTGCTAAAATAATCAACGGTATGTCTTCTATACTTGTCTGATTATTTCGGGCAAAAGTTTTTTGAGAATTAGCTTTCACCACTGCCTTCACTTGATATACAGAATTATTTTCTCTGTCTTCTACATCACTTAACCCCAGAATTAATCTGTCATTGATTTTAATAAAGTTAGTAAAATAATTCAACTGTAAATATACATACCATTCTGCCTGTGGAATTACAAGCGTCTGATTGTAATATTTGTTCATATATCTAAGTTCAGTTACTTGAATGCATGGTTCGTATCTTGCTTCAGTGATATTTTGGTAAGACCTATCAGGAGAACCTACCAATGCAATATTTCCATTGCACCTACGAACTACGCAACTCCTCCGTGGAGCAACAGGATTTTCATTAATCGCAAGCCAAACACTTGTATCATAATGCTTTTCATCTTCTGTCATTTTTGCCATATCTGGAAAATCAAGAGAAAATCTATACCTTCTGCCTACACCAATGGGATATTTTAAATCTCGGAAACTAAGCTCCTCCCAATCTGTACCAAGGTCTTCTCCTCTTTCACCTTTTACGGAACGTATTACCACATCCACAGGTGTATAAGCGGGAAGTTCGCAAGTATACTTCAAGGGTTTAGCTATTTCTTCTTCAATCCCAACCACATTATATCTATATGCCCAATCTTTGTTTCTCTTATCCTGTAAATTTTCAATATAATAGTTTTCTCCAACCATGTTTTTTGGGAGTTTTGATTTCAAATACATGGAGCTATCTATTACATTCGTTGTATTAATTACAGCCATAGCTCACTCCTTATCAGACTCTTTTTTATCCTTGTAAGAAGAAAGTAAGAACTCAACATAATTTACAGAGTCAAAAACAAGCTTTTTAATTTGCGTTTTCTCCAATTTATTATTTAAAATTGAAGTCATATTAACAACAACACTAACTAATTCACCATTGAATAAATAATTGCTTGAAGAAATATACATAGCAACACCACCGCAATAAATGCGATAATTATATTTTGAGTCGGGTTCCAAAGAACGGTCATAGACATAAAGAATTTTCTTTAGGCGAACTATAAGTTCTTCTAAACATTTAATCTTTTCGTCTAAGGATAAAACAATTTTAAAATTATTTTCTATCTTTTCCATTTCTTCCATTCGCTTTATCCCCTTCCAAGATAGCTTGAACCCCGCATAAAGCGAATCATCCAACCCAACCTTCCTTGATATGTTGCAATTTCTTCATCCATCTAAGCTATCCATTCATTTTTGGCTTTTAAAATACGGTCATTTGACATAATTTTGAAGTCGCTATCTTGCATAATATTGCGTATATCTAACAGCATATTTCTTTCTGACTCGCCCCATGCTTTTACAAGCAAGCGAGCAAGAATATCTTTAATGTACCCCACAACAACTGCGTCTGTGCCTTGCTGATTGGAATTAAAGTTTTTAAAATCATCCGTAAATTCGCCAATATAATACTGTTCAATGGAATATTGTTGCCCTTCTGGAATAATATCAGGAAATTCAACAGTGCGATTTTCCTTATCTAATTTAGCTTGGACAACAGCTTCTCCTTCAATATAGTAGTAAACACTATTATTAAGTATCTCAAAATCAGGGTCAAGTGTAAACACTTTATTTACCCCATCACCATCAAAAACTTCCATTGTACCATTTGGTTCTTTATAATTAGATAAACGCAACGATACTGAAAGAGGATTGTCAAACATAGCAATCGCATTCTGCAAGTAAGTATACATCAATTTATAAAATTGAAGTTGATTCGTCTCGTAAGCACGAGTTATCTTCGGGTCATCAAAGAGGGCGATTGCCTTTTTATAAATATCGCTAAATAAAATACCCACAGATATTTTAATCCTCCTTCCTTTTAGTTTTACTGAATAGATTTAAAGTTCATCTCTACAATATAATTTGTAAAGGGATGCTTAGGATTGAGACGATTTAGAATCTCAATCTTTCCGCGATTAATATAATTCTGGTCTCCGCTATAACATTTACCAAGCCAATAAGAACAAATAAAGTCCTTATCTTCATCAGTGAGGTCTTGATAAAAGTCTTCAAGCTCACGTTCGGGCTTCCGATAAAGTGTACGAAGGTCTTCTTTGGTAATAATACGCTTACCCTCACGATTCAAGCAAGGCACATTATAACGCTCCGCAATATCCGCAGATTCAGGACCAAGAACAATGATTTCTTTGTCAAACCAACGACGATATTTAGAAACACACTCTTCAAACTGTTGCCAGCTAAGAAGACGTTGCTCTCCAAAAGTATGGAAATCAATTGAAAGACCAGTCAAACGCAGAGCAGTTGAACCACCACCAATAATCTCACGATTATGGATTAGAACAACTTCTTTCTCAGATTTACGATTCGCAATAATGTCAAGAAGACGATTAGTAGTGCTTTCAGCAGTGGAATCTTTTGGCTCAGGAATCATACTGGCTTTCTTTTCAGCCTCCTCAACCTTTGTATTTGCTTCTTCAATCTGAGTTTTAAGCTCCTCATTTTCCTTTTTAGCATTTGTCAAATCTGTCTTAAGAGAATCAATAGATTCTTTCATGGATGCAAACATTGCCATAAGGTCAGCTATAGAAGGCTGTTCCTGCTTTGCGGAGGTTTTTTCTGCCTCTGCTGTTGCGGAAGCCGAAACCTCCGCAACAGCGGGCTCATTAATTAGAACTTCAACCTTTTCAGTTTTAGTAGTTGTACTGTTTTTCTTAGATACTGCCATTTTCAAGTATCCTCCTTTTAAACCTTTTAAATCTTTATAAATTTATGATTTTATCTTAATGAATAAAAATCATATCTTATTTCTCCTTTCGGAGTTTCTTCTTCTTTACTTTAAGCTATTAACTTAAAATTACTGAAGCTGAATGCACCCGATTTTGGAGCCAATCACAATGCCAACACCGAGACGCATATCAACGGTGAAGCCATAGGTGTGGTCAGCAGCATACATTGGGTCACGCTGAACGCTAACACTGTTACCTTCCATGACAACGTGAACAGGCTTATTGAAGCCCATGGGGAGTAGATAAATAATATCATCATCAAGGACAACTTCAGGAGTGCCATTGATGGTGTTAGGAACGAGGCAATTGCCGAGCTCGATTAGAGGAATCTTCTTGTACTCAGGAAGATAACCGTCACGAACGATAGAGCCAGCCTCACCATAACGGAAGGGCTGAGCATCAGCAGGAAGAACGTCAGCAAGAGCAATGTTAGTACCAAGAGCATAAACCTGAGCACCGCCATTTGCAAGAGAGACGTTACGCGCCGTAGTCACAATAAATATTTAAAACAATTTAACAATCTTTTATGTTAAATTTGAGATTATCAATCTCTGTTTCGAGTTAAAACTCCTTATAATTTCTTATAAGTTTAGACTATATCTTCATCTTTTCAGATGCTCTCCATTTCGGATAAGTTGATTAATTTTACCCTACTCTTCTTTACGAAGATAGTCGTTGAACCAATTTCTTTTAAAAATTTGGCTGCTGGTTATCTATTATTTCGACACTTAGGTTTTATCCATATATCATCTAATTTATTTTTATAGCTTTCGCCACATTCACACCCATTCTTTTCAGAATCATGTTGTAGTTAAATTAGCTTTAAGAAATTCCAGCAATTAAAAGAGTATTATTTTTGTATATGTTTCCATATACCCCAGCTATTTACGTTACGCATTTAACCAGTTAGCATCAGTCATACCATTAGCGATATAACCAGCAATGCCGTGCTCACCAGCAGTGGTGATAACATCGGACATAACCTTAGCGACACGACCCATGACATAAGCGGCAAAGGAAGCGCCAACCTTGGCAAGAAGAGAACCCCAATTTAATTTTGAACAGGCCACATGGTCGATTTTTATTTAAATATTCTTTTTCTTTTCTTCTTTCAAATATTCCTTAAGAAAGATTTGCTCAAAATATCTTTCTGTATTAACTAAAATTTCAATCTTTTCTTTTAATTGTTCTATGGTTGGAATATCGTGACCGCCTTTTATTCTTAAAGTTTTATATCCTAATTTTAATAAAGCTTTATCTCTGGCGAAATCACGTTGTTTATTCTTATGCCAAAACCAACCGTCATATTCAATATCTATTTTCACTCCATTTATTTCGACAAAACAATCCAAACTTAAATTACTCACAGGATAATTTATTTCAACTTTTTCGTATTCCTTTAATAACATTTCATAAATTAATTGCTGAGGTTTGGAAACAGGAGTTTTTCCAGATTTAGCAAAAGCAGCTTGCATTTTTTCTCTTATTTCTGGGGATTGAGAAGCGTATTCTACACCATATCTTTCTAAACAAGTATTTTTCCGCTTTTCTCTATATTCCTCTAACTCAAACATATTATAAACGCCATATTTTTCATATCTGACTTGACGACTTTTTTCAATAACATCAGGAGAACAAAGAATATTTTCAACTCCATATCGCTCTAAATTTGTAGCCCTATTTTTTTCGACTACTGACGGAATTTTCATTACATTTTCTGTTCCATAACGCTCTACCAAAGTCTTTTTCATTTTTTCTTGCGCTTCTTTTGTCTGAGCCGCATTTTCTACCCCATATTTTTCTAAGCAAGTCTTTTTTGTTCTTTCTGCTTTTTTCTTTAATTCATCTTTATTTTTATTAAAACATTCTTTGCAAAAATATTTACCCTCATGTTTAGCAATTCTTTTTAAATAGACACGATATTGCATTTTTGCTTCTTTCCCACATTCGTCGCAAATAGCCGTAATTTCACGACTACTTCCAGTTGATAAATCTTCTACTTTTACTTCTAATTCTTCCTTGTTTGTCCAATCATATCCTAAATCAGTAAATCTACGATACGCAGTAGCAGATAAAGGAATTATTAAAGATTTTTCTTTTATCATGTTTTCTCCATATATTTTTTTATATTGAAAAAGAATATTTTTATCTTTGTTTCTCAACAAAGTCAAGACTATATCATCATCATTTTCAGATGCCTACCATATCGGAGAATTGAGCTTTTTCTCCTACTCTTTCTTAAAGATAGTCGTTGAACCTAAATCTCATTAAATTTTTGGCTGCTGATTTACTATTATTAAAGCACTTAGGATTTAACCTTATGCCATTCAGCTAATTTTTTCTACTTTCGTCACCGTCACGCCTAAGCTTATTTCATCTTTACGTTGTGGTTTAACTGACTTTAAGTATTTCCAGCAATTAAGTAAGTTTATTAATATGTATATTTCTATACACTCTGGCTACCAAAAGCTTGTTCAATTAAGCAATTTTTAACCAGTCACAATAGAGACTAATGGTCTGACGTTGAGCCTGAATGGTATATTCAGTGTTGCTTGCAGTCTGCTGCGCACCATTGCGGATGCCTTCAGCAAGGTCATTAACGATAAAGAGCTCATTGCTCTCAACTTGGAAAGCCGCAGAGTCGCCGAAACCAACCTGAGTTACATCATAGAGCTGGTCATAACCAGAAGAGACAACAGTAGGAATAACGGGAGTAAGAATCTGAGCAAGAACGACATCGAACTTCTCAAGGAAGGAACTATTCTTGTGAACCATAGGATTCTTAATATCCTCAAGACCACTGTAATTCATAACATTGCCCTCGGCACAGAACTTCATGAGAGATTCATTGAACTGCTTGTTAGCTTCAGAATACTCATGAGTATTGCCCTTACCCTCAAGGAAAGCCTGAGTCAGAGCATAACCAGATTCAACAATGCCGTCAAGAGCTTCATCGTTGAACTTATTGTAGCTAAAAATGTGTTTCATAACAACATAATCCTCCTTAATCTAATCTTTTTAAGTATATATTCAAAAAACCATCTCATCTATCCGCGAGGATTAGACGGACAGAACGGTGCAGTAAGCTTTCTTACCAGCGTTGACCTGACCCATAATCTTATCGGTCACATACTCAACCTTAAAGGTAAAGCCTTCACCCTCAGTACCAGCAACATAAGAACCATCAGTGGAACCAGTGTAAACAGTACCAGCAACGGGAGTGGCAGAGAAATTGTCGTCTGCGAGGTAGAACTCATCACCAACTTGAGGAATACGAACGCGAGTATTCTCATTGGCAGGAACGGGAAGACCGCAAATCTTGCTACCAATACGATAAACTACGCCAACAATAGTACCCTGAGAAACGCCAACATAGTCAACAATACCATAGCGCTTGCCCTTGGTATAACCAGCGGTAAGCTTACGGGCATTCATATCCTTAACATTCTTATAAACAGCATGGTCGCAGAGGTCGCCAATAGTAACAATAGAACCATCGGCAAGCTCGTTTTCGCAACGACCAGTCACGAGATAGCTCTGAACATCTTCGGAAGCCATCAGGATTTTCTCGATGAATTTCATAATATTATTTCCTCCTATTATAGTTAAATTTTATTGAGATTTGCAATAGCATTCTTCAAATCCTCCATACTATTCTTAGCAGTATTAGCCACAACAGTAGAAGTCTCTTTGATTATGCTTACGCTAAAGTCTTTTTCAACTTTAGAGCTTTTAGCCATCTTTTTTTGCTGATAAAGAGCATCAGCAATAAGATGTTCAGCGGCTTCCTGAGCAGTCTCATTTGCACTATAGGAGCTCTTATCGCAATTCTCTTTCATAGCATTTTTAATAATATCTTTATTTTCAGCAGTAAGGTCTTCCTCACTGTCGATAACAGAACAAACAAAAGAGTAGATTTCTGCATTCTTAGTAGCGGCAAATTTTGCCTCATAATCAGCAATAATCTCACTCATCTTGACGAACTCGGCTTTGAATTCATCTTCGGTATAAGTTTTATCCCCAACGGTAAAGACAACTTGCTCTTTTTCGGGCTCATTAGGAATTTCCTTGGAGCACTTTTCAATAGCACCAGCAGACTCGGCAGACTCTTCCTCTTTCTTATCTTCATCGGAATCATCGCCCTTATCATCTTCATCCTTATCATCTTTATCGTCTTCGCTCATCTTACATTCATCTTCAGACATCTTGCACTCATCATTTTCAGACATCTTGCATTCGTCCTCAGAAGCAGATTCGCATTCTTTATTTTCCTCATCGGAATTTTCAGCACACTCTTCCTTAGATTCGCATTCACAGCCATCTTCACTCATCTTGCACTCTTCCTCAGACATTTTACATTCCTCTTCAGGCTCGCAAGATTCGCACTTCTTTTCCTCAGCAGATTCGTCTTCTTTCTTTTCGTCGGTAGACTCTTCTTCCTTGTTATCTTCGGCTTCAACTTCTTTATTTTCACAAGACTCTTCTTCCTTTTTAGGCTCGTCAGTCTTTTCCTCAAAGTTTTCTTTTTCTGCCTCGGCTTCGTTCTCATCATACTTTCTCCAAGAACGAATAACAGGCTGTTTTGCGCTTTCATCGACAGAAACAACAGCGTTGCCGTCTTCGCCAACCTCAATAGAATAAGGTGCGGAGAAAGTGGCTTCACCGTCAACCATATAGTAAACATCAGTATCACTTACATCTACAACCCAAGCACACTGGTCTTCGTTAGCTAAAGCAGCCTGTAGCATCTGTCTTTTTTCTTCAAGCGTATACATTGGAACTGTTTCTCCTCCTCTCTCGTCATTATCCATTTTAATTTCTTCCGTATCTTCGTTATTAATAAGAGAATCGGAGAAATTTGATTTATTTATATTTGAATTATCATTTGATTCAGGAGTAATACCAAGAGACTTATCGAGTTCTTGATAAGCAAAAGTTAAGCTCTTCTTGTGCATCTGATAAGATTCAGTTCCCTCAAGTTCAGGAATCGAAATATTTGCATTAGGAATAGCCTCCGTATAATCAGAGCCAAGAATGGTAATACCCATTAGGCTAAATTCATCAATAACTTCAATACCATCATTATCAATATGAGACTTAGTAACTTCTACCTCAACAGATACTTTTTTACCTTTTGATTTCAGAAGCTTTTTGACCTGACGATAAGAATAATTAACCCAAAGCGCAGCAGAGAGAGAAATCCATTTAAGTCCATCTTTTTCAATCAATTCAACACGGTCTTTAGAACGCACAAGACCGAGAGGAACTTCATTGCGACCGCCAGTTGTATCTTCATGCACTCCATATTCGTCATGAATTAAAGAAGTATTATGTCCCAAATAATCTTCTTTTAACGTATCAAAAGCACCAAGAATAGGTTTCTCATAGAACGTGGGAATAGCATTCCTCATAGAGTCTTCTGTAAAATAACTCTTATTGCGATTTGGATAAACATTTGAAATAGCCATTATATCAACTGCTAAAAACTCCTTATTTAAAAGCGTTTTAATGCGGAGTTGTTCAGGAGAAAGTTCAAAAGTTAATTTCTTTTTACTTTCGTTCAATAACTTTTCCCTCCTTTCCTCAAAAATAAAACTCACATTTCATTACGTTCATTTGCCTTCCGTAATAAACATCCATCTCAGGAATAATTTTGGAGTAAGGTTTGCTTATATTTATATAAAATATATTTAATTTTCTTTTAATTTGTTTAATTGTTTTTGTCTATGTTCTTCATAAGACTTTTTTATTTCGTTAATACTATTTACTGCCACACTATTTTTAAAATTTGGATGAGCGGAACAATATTCTTCATAATTATCACAGCATCTTAAAATTTCAACATAATGTTCTTCGCCATGAGGAATATTATTTAAAAGTTCATCACTAAAGCGCAAAATTCTGACTCTGGCTTGTTTGGCTTCATTTTCATCAACAATATTTCTTAATTTATCTACTTTTCCGCCTATACCATTTATATCATTTTTCATAGTATTAACGTCTGTTTTAACCAAAGCAACGTCGCTGTGCAACGTGGCGACATCTCTTTTCATGCCTCCAATGTCTTCCTTTACGCTACTTAAGTCCCTTTTAAAACCATCCATTTTCTCATTTAATTCAGCATTCATCAATCTGCCTAAAAACTTAAGCACAGAATTCCAAGGATTGATTTTAATGGGAGCGATTTGAATTAAAGTGAGAAGTATGATTAAACCCCAACCAGAGTTGGAAAGTAAATCCTTCAATTGAAGTAAATCCAAGCTAATCTCCTCCTTCCCTTAATAATCGTCCCAACTATTAAATCACAGTGAAATCTTCAAAATCAATGTCGAATTTATAGACCTTGCCATCATTTAGATAATTTTTTGCTTTTCCGCGCCAAATATCACTTTGATGAACAAGTCCGCTCATAATACGAGCAAACTCTTCAAGTTCCAGCACCAAAACCTTACAACCTTTTTCATAATCTAAAATCTCAATAGCATTAAGAACAGAATCTTTTAGGGTTGTAACATTGCGATAATTATCCTCAAAAGCATCTACTATATTTGTATATTCCTCATCGTTTCCAGCTTGAGAACCCCTGTGAGGAACGATGCCTTCATTTACAAGAATTTCGCTCCAATGGTCAGCGAAAGTATCTGAAGGCCAAATATGAGCAAACTTTAGATGATAAACACTCGAAGCTTTAGGGCATTCGAGATAGCTATCCAAAGCATACGCAATATTGTCGCAGTCTTGATTCATCTGAAAAAATGCGGTTAATAAGTCATTGCATAGTTTTTTTACTTCTGGGGTAAAATTATTTTTAACCATACTTAACTCCTTTCCTACATTTTTACTTACTCTTCACTATATGAACCGTCACTATTTTGCACAAACTTAAAACCTTGATTACAAAGTTTACATACACAAATTAGTGTCGGAGGAACAGTCATAACCCTTTTAGGTAGAATTCTAAGAGTGTTATTTTCACAATTTAAGTCATGAACACATACGTCCTTATTTTCTACCACCATTTTTTTAATCTGTTTCATTTTTACTCATCCTCTTTGTCTTGTTCGCCTTTTATGCCCATAACTTCTCGAATACGCTCATCATATTTTTCTTCCAAACATTCATCACAAATACCTTCTTCACCATAATCCAGCTCTTTGCCACAAATAGCACATTTAGCTACGCTAAATTCCTTGATGTCAGAAACATTAGTCCCATTGTCCGCAGAAGTAGCAGTAGAATCATTTGTAATTTCATCTTCATCAAGTTTAGGTCTGCCAACATTATCTTTAGAAGTCACTTTTTCCTCAGAAGTTGTAGTTTTAGTTGTGGTAGTTGTTTTGTTCAAAGAAGCTGTTTTTAAAGCAAGTTTGTTTGCCTCTTCAACATTTTCTTGAGCGAGAACCTTTTCAACTTTAATATCAAGCTCTTTCATCCAAGAAGTTGAGGTAGAATAATCAAGAACACTCATTCCCATAGCAGAAAGCAGTTTTGGGAACATTCCTTCAACACCAGAGAACACCAG
>OLHG01001254.1_pt1 | contig 16077 bp, 18 predicted proteins | sample 1605971 | NCBI WGS metagenome assembly OLHG01 (sample SAMN03283289) | human gut metagenome | biome: human-associated habitat; material: feces | host: Homo sapiens | place: Peru | collected 2012 | reverse complement strand
TATCTTTATTCCATACTTTATATTTATATCTTGGTATCCATACATAGTATGCTAATATATCTGATTCTGTTATATTTGTTCCTGCTATAGCATTTTGATATGTTGCTCTATTTGCTTCTGTTACTAATACAGCATTAGCCCATTTCTTATTATTATAATCATACCATCCATAAGTAGATGTTGAACTTTCTGTGTCTGCTTTTACCCATGTTTTGGTAGATTCATTATACACTACTGGGATTAATCCTTGGACTAAATTTGGATAATTTGCACCACTATTATCTATTGGATCATGTCCTGAACTACTTGATGCTGAATCTGTATCTTCAAATTTAACTACTCCATTAAATATTCCATTATCTGTTTGATATAATCCTGTTTCACTTATCCATAATACTATGTAATAATTTTTTGTTTCTGATACATTATATAATTCATTTTCTGTTAGTGTTACATAATTATTATTATTAATACTTGATGTTAATGTTGGTTCTGTTGTTCCATTTATCATAGCCCATTTTAAATTAGGGTTATTTTTAGCATTTAATGTTAATGTTCCATTTACATATACTGTTGAACTACCTGAATTAGTTAATGTTATTTTATATACTTGACATACATTATTATTGTTATCATCTATACAACTTCCATTTCTTCCTATTACTGCATTAGTTATATAATCATCTAATTGGGGTATTAATCCTTTTGTATTATTTGGAGATATTTTTGTTACTGTTAGAGTTAAATTTAATGATGCTGCTTCTCCTCGTATTGTAGTACTATCTGTTACTGTTGCTGTAAAGAATGAATATGTATATCCTATTATTCCTATTATTATTAATACACAAAATATTTCAATTATTATTAACCATTTAGTTTTTATAAAGTGTTTTATGTTATTCATTATTTCACCTCAAATATTAAAAAAACTATAGAAAAATTTATCTATTTCTAGATAATTTTCTATAGTTATTATATTTATAATCTCTTATTTTATAAGGGTTTATATAGTTATTTTGCCCCCCCCCCAATTAACTTAGAGTTAACAACATTAATATTCATGAGAGAGCACCTTCTTTCTATATTTTTTACAATAAAATTGTAACATATAATTTATTTATATTCAATAGTTATTTTATAAGTATTATAGTTTTTATTTTCTAATACATTTACTAAATTAGTATAATCTATATAGATATTATTATCATTTATTTCTATAGTTATATAATCATTAGAATTATTATTTAAAATAATATCTTTTAAATATATATTATAAATATTATTATTTTTAACTGAATATTTTAAATAATTATTAATATTATTTATATCTATATAATCATATTTAATATTATCATATACTTTATCTATTGTAGTTAAAATATAATTATTATTAGATAAAATATAATATTTATTATTAATTAATTTATATTCCCAAGTATTATCATTATAATATTTTGTTATTACTAATTCATTATTAACTAATCTATTTTCATATTTAATAATATTATTATCATAGTTTATTTCTATATTATAGTTATCTGGTAAAGTAATCAATATATCATTTTCTTTTATATTATTATCACTATTATTATTATTTTCATTATTATTAGTATCAGGTAAATCACTAGGTAAACTAGAATTATTATTACCTCCAAATAATACTAAAATAAAAATAATAACAACAAATATACCATAACCAGATAATTTAACTTTTGCTTTATATTTACTATCTTTCCATTTATCTTTAAATGACTTCTTTTCCATTTTCTAATACCATTCCTATTAATTCTTTTTTATTTTGAATACCATTTAAATATTCAGATACCTTACATCTTTTTTTACCTTCAAGTTTTATATCCTTTATTTTTATCAAATAATCTTTAGTATTAACAATTAAACTATCTTTAGTAATATCTATTATTTTACCAGGTATATCTTTAGATAACTTATCAGTAATTTCTATTTCATATATCTTTAATCTTTTCTTATCTAAATAAGTTGAAGCACCAGGAATAGAATTTAAACCTCTAACTTTATTAAAAATATTTCTTGCCGTATCATTAAAATTAATTATTTCTTCTTCCTTAGTAATATTATAACCAAATGTTACCTTTGTTTCATCTTGTTTAATTCTCTTATTAGTACCATTTATAATACTAGGTAATGTTTCAATTAATAAGTCTGCCCCAACTAAACTCATTTTATTATATAAAGTATCTAATATATCAGTATCTAATATTTCCACTTCCCTAGTATTAATTATATCTCCAGCATCCATCTTTTTATCCATATACATTATTGTCATACCAGTTTTTTTATTACCATTAATTATTGCGTGATGTATTGGTGCTCCCCCCCTTAATTCAGGAAGTAATGAACCGTGAACGTTAATACAACCATACTTTGGATAATTAAGTATTACTTCAGGAATTATTTGCCCGTAAGCACAAGTAATAATAATATCTGGTTTCTTATCTAATATATATTGATAATCTTCTTTTATTTTTATTGGTTGATAAACTTCAATATCATTTTCTATTGCTACTTTTTTTACTTCAGGAAATATTATATTACCTTTCCTATCTTTTTCTTTATCCGGTTGACATACAACCATTATAACATTAGTATTTTCTATTAACTTTTTTAAAACAGGAACTGCAAAAGAAGGAGTTCCCATAAATATAACTTTTATATCTTTCATACTATCACCAATTTAATTATATAATAAAAGATAGGAAATTTCTAGTTTTTCCTATCTATTTTTTATTTTTTCAATATGATTATTAACTTTAATAGACCATTCAGGGTCCTCAGCATACTTACTATTCATTGAATAAGCATCAGTTAAACCATAAACATAATAATTATTATAGATGTTATCAACAAATCTTTGTATCCCTTCTTCTAGTGTATTAAAGTATCCATATGAACCACATCCAGAACCTTTCATACCTCCGACATTATGACATTCCTTAACTAATCTACTACATTCCCAAGTACAACCAGTTTCGTGAAGTATAATTGCAGTTGCTAAATATGGGTCTATTCCCTTTTCTATAGTATAAGATGCTATAAAGTTACCATAACCTGACATATCAGAATTAAGTGATTTATTTAACTTATCAGATAACTCTGTTAAAGTCATATTATCATAAACTATAGGGTCTATTTCTTCTTCTGGAATTTCTTCTTTTATTTCTTCTAATTCTTCATCTTTAGTATTATCTACTCTTCCATCTTTTACTTCTTCATTTAAAACATAAATTTTTTCTTCAAACACATCATTTTTATCATTAGCAAAAATAAATGCCGAAGACACTACAACTAGAAACATTGTTAAAGTAATTGTAAATTCAACAATATTCGATCGACTAATTTTCACTTCTTTCACCTCTTCGTTTTTTAGAAAACGATATATATTCTATCATAAAATAGTCATTTTGTCAAAAATAGCACCCGGTATTTTTTACCAAGCACTATTTATTCTTAATTATTTTTACTAAAATATTATTAATATTTTGCTTATTTATTGGTTTAATTATATAGTCATCATAACCATTTTCTAAATAATTATTAAGACTATTTTTATCCATTTCTGAAGTCATAATAACAACATTTAAAGTATAATTAGCAAACTTCTTTAATAACCTAATATTACTTTCTATATCATTAATCTCTTCATCAATTAATATCAAATCATAAGTCTTATTATCTGATAATATATCCCTAAATTCATAAAAACTATTTACTACATCAATATTAGAATTATAAGGTTTTAATAACAACAAAATCTTTTTTAAATTACTATTATTATTAGAAACAATTAAAATATTTCTCTTAGACATATCAAAATACTTAACATTAATACCTTTATTTTCCTTATCTTCTTCAAGAAGCAAATAAGGGTCTATTATTCTTTCATTAAAAGATAACACTAATTCATTATTAATAATATCTATATCCGAAGAAGTAAAAGAAATTAATCTATTAATCTTTTTATTAAAAATATCATCAACATTATCAAATATCTTACTATTAATATTATCATTTATAAAATGAAATTTTAACTTACAAAATCTACCAACATTTATTGCTTCAATTCTTATTTCTAAATTACCATTTTTAATATACTTAACTAAATATTCAAATAATACTAAAATTAATTGCTTTATCTTACTACTATTACCATATAAAACCATTGGTACATCTTTATCAAAATCAATAAATAAATTAATTTTCTTATGTCCCTTTTCATAATTAAATAACTTTTCTATTTCACTAAATAACTCTAAAGTTTCATAATTTCTAGATTTTTCTTCTAAAATACCACTTTCTAACTTACCTATCTCAATTAATCCAGATACCCTATCCACAAAACCAATACAATAATTCTTAATATATTTTAATTCATCAGTAACTTCTTCATTATCCTTATAATTAACTTTCTTATATCCAAATGTTTGTAATTTACTAAGTGAACCCTGTAAATCCTTTGATAAATCATTTAAAACTCCTAAAGTCCTATTCTTTGACTCTTCGACTAATTCATTAGCAAATGCTAAATCTTTCATCATTTTAATATCTGGATTTTCTATAGTAAAGAAAAGGATATAACAAGTAAAAGTCATAGTAAAAGTAGCAATTAATACCGTTGGATTTATTGACTGAATAATAATATTAACAAATAACATTAAAATAGTAATAATTATTGGATAATATTTCTTTTCTTTTATAGTCTTAAAATTACAAAGTAATCTAATAATCCAAATAATTATATATATACCTAAAACTATCTTCAAAAAATCAACAGACATACCATAACTATACATATCACCATTAAAATAATACTTTTTAATTGGCATTATCATTATCCCAATAATGCCCAAAATAATAACAGTAATATGCATATATTTAATTAATTTATAATTATCTTCACTAATATTTTCAGAAGTTTTAGATACAAGAAAAGTATAAATTGAAAATATCGTAAACCAACAATATATATAAATTAAATATATTTTAGAAAGAGGAGTAACTAAAAAATAGTCTATTCCACACTTTCTAACAAAAATTTGTAACATAATCTCTATAATAAAGCCAAATAAATTAACAAAAGAAAGAGTCAAAAAAATTCTATTTTCTTTTGACTTAATCTTTGGTTTAGACAAAAAGATTATTAATAACAATACAATAAATAATAATCCCGTAAACAAAAATACTAAATTCCACACAAGCAACACCTCATACTCTATTATTTTATTCTTTTTAATTTCTTTTCATTTAATGATTTATATTCTTTATACAAAACACCATCATCATTAGTTTTATATTCCAAAGAATATACCCCATCATCAGTTACTTTTACATAACCATCTAATTCAGTCATTAAACCTTTTCTATCTTTCTTTACAGTTGTTGGAGAACACTTAAAAGTTACATAATGTTCTTTATAACCATCAATTATAACATTATCAGGTAAAACAGATTTAACTAATTTATCTAATTCTAAATATTTTTCTTCTCTATTCCCATTAAAATCATTTCTAAAAATTATATGTGCTACTAAAGATACTTCATTATTTGAAATAGGCATAGCATTAACAAAAGCATCAACAATATCATTATCAGATTTTAATTTATTAGCAATATCAAATAAATAAACCTCTTCATTGTTAATTAATTTTGCCTTATCATCTGCTCTTCCCCATAAATATAATAATCCATTTTCATCAATACTAAATATATCTCCAGTATGAACCCAACCATCACTTAATGCTTTAGCAGTTAAATCAGGTTTATTATAATATCCCTTCATTGAAGTAGTAGATTTTATAACTAGTTCCCCTCTTTGATTATATTTAACTTCATTTCCGCCTTTATCAATAATTTTAACATTAGTACCAGGATATGGAATACCTACATTAATAACTGGAATATCAGTCTTAGCATCTCTAGCAGATTTCATTGTTTCTACAGATAATACCGAAAATATTTCTGACATACCATAACCACTAAATAATGGAGTTTCAGAACCACACTCTTTCATTAATTTATTCCACTTTTGGAAATAAGCAGGATTTGTTCCTTCACCACCAATTATCCACATCTTTGCATTACTTAAATCAACTTTTTTTCCACTTGCTAATTCTTTTTCTACATTTCTAAAAAACGCTTCCCATAAACTACCAGTAGTTAATGCCACATTTGGTTTACTATCCATCATTTGTTTATAAAAACCAGATTCACTAACTCTAGGGTCATTAACTAAAGTCATACCTCTGTAAATTGGTAATAAGAATAAACAATTCAAAGAAGTTGAAGCAGTTGGTGGAAAATTAGTTAAACATCTATCACCAGCAAAATAATTAATTCCTGCATTATTTGCTTGATATAATTGTGATATAGCACTTTCATTAGTAGCAATAGTACCTTTTACTTTACCACCTAAAGAAGTACCAGAAGATGAAGTAATAAATATATTTCTATTTGGTACAAAAGGAACTTTAACTTCACCAGTATAATAATTTGCCATTTTCTTAGCATCATCAACCCAAATATATTTATCCTTTCTAGGCACTAAAGATTTACTTTTTAATTGTTCTACATAATTCAAAAATGCTACCATATCCTTTTTAGGTCTTAACATTGAATCTGCTGCAGTAACAATAATTACTTTTTTAAATCTATCATCACTAAATATATCTTTAACATTATTCCACATTCCATCATAAACAATCGCGTGAGTTGCCTCAGAAGTTTCTATTTCAAAATCCTTCTTAGACATTGATAATTTAAGAAAATAAGCAGTTGCCCCAATAACATTTAAAGCACAAGTTATTGAAAATATATCAGGAAAAAATGTTCCATATATTGGTACAATTTCATTTTCTTCAATTCCTAATCCCCTAAGTGCCCTAGCCCAAGTATATACTGACTCAATAAAATCAGGTCTTGATATTTCTCTTTTAAAATATTCTATCGCAGGAACATCTTTATACTTTATTAAACTTTCTTCAATTACTTCCCATATAGTTTTACCACTCGGAATATTAATTGCGTTTTCATAAGCATTTTCTTGATAATACTTTAACCAAGGCATATCTTTTGATGCATAACCAGTCATATTTTCTAATTTGTTTTTTTCCATTATAATTTCCCCCTTAAAAACAACAAACTAATTATACCACATTTATTTAATGCAGTCAAAGAAATATAACAAAAAAAAAGCATAAAAAAAGCATCTGGATAATACCAAATACTATTTTTCTTCTTCAGTTTCTAATTTCTTTAATACTTCTTTTATAACTGATGCAGTTGATTTTTTAACATCTCTTGCAATAGATTCTAAAACTGGAGTCCCTTTTTCTTTAGCAAGTTCTAATAAATCTTCTGCTTTATCTTTTAAAACTTCACCTTTTTCTTTTGCAATTTTTAATACTTTTTCCTTATCTAAATCTTTTAATTCTCTTTTTAATTCTTCAACTTTTTTTGTAAATTCATCAGTTACATCTTCTAAATCTACTTCTTTTGCTTTTTTTAGTAGTTCATCTAATTTATTTTTTAAATCTTCTCTTAATTCACTACCTTTTTTTGGAGCAAACAATAATGCTAAACCAGCACCTAATCCTGCTCCTAAAACAAATTTACCTACTCCACCTTTTTTACTCATAAGTATCTTCTTCCTTTCTCTTTTTTGGTTTAAATAATTTTTTAATTACATAAGTAATACCATCAACCATTCTATCACTAAGAAGTGCTAGTTTATCGGTTGTCATATCAATTATAGAAAATAATCCATCTAATGAATCTACTTTCTTATTAATATCATCTACAACTACTTGAATTTTATTCATTGTATTAATAAGTTTTATACCTAATATTATTAATACAACTAACAATATAGAACCTAAAATATATAATATAACTGGTAAAACATCATTTACTGTCACACTATTCATCCCTTTCTTTATACATTGAATCAATTAGGTTGAATAAATCATCAGTTAATTCTAATTCACTCTTTTTATCTTCTTTTTTTTCTTCTTCAATTACTATGTTTTTATTTTCTTTTTCTATAACAGGTTCAGTAACTTCTACTTTTTCTCCAACTACTTCTTCTTCAGCATGATTAACAATTTTTACTTCATCATCATCACGGCTTCTTTTCGGAGGAAGTTCATAAGTTACACCAAAATCTTCATAATTTTCTTTTGCTTGTTCCAAAGTAATATCTTTATTAGTATTTTCTTTTTTCACTTCATCTTCATCATCAACTGTCATATTATATAACAAGTCTTCTTCAGATAATCTTTCTATCTTTTTACTAACCTTAATTTCTTTTAATAACTCACAATTTTCACATAACATATTATTCTTAATATCATCACTAAGAGTTCCATATGCTTTCTTTCTTACTGCTTCAAAATCAACTTTTTTACTTGACCTTTGAATAGCATAAGAATCTTCTTCTTTACTAACAACTTCATCTGTTTTATAGTTTTTATCTAATACTCCATATACTGGTGAAATCACTGGAGTTGGTCTAAACTTTTTAGGTTTTTCTAATTCTTTCTTATTACCATATGGTTTTACTATAGGTTGTGGTTGTGGTTCAACTATCTTTTCAACAACCTTTTCCTTTTGAACTGTCACCCTACTAAACCTAGTAGGTTCAATAAAATCATCATCATCAAATTCAAATGGGAATTTCTTTTCTTCCTTTTTTACTTCTGGAATATTTTCTTTAATAGGTTCTTTCTTTTGTGTTTTTTCTTCTAAAATTTTCTTTTCTTCTTCTTCTTTTTCTATTTTATTTCTCATAAATGTTGGAAGTTTATGTTCTTCTTCCTTCTCTTCAACTTCAACTTCTTTAGTTTCATAAACTTCTTCATCATCAACAAGTAAATCTTTTATTTTACTAAATAAGCCCATTATTGCACCTCTTTCTAAGTTTATTCTTCAGGTAAAACTACAGTTTCATCTTCAGTATTTTCCTGTACGTATTCTTGTAAATATTGAGAAAACTTACTTTCAGAATCGTCAGGTTTCTTTATTTCATAAGTAATCGAACCCTCAAAAGTTATTCCTTTTTCAATTAAGTTATTTATCAGATTATCATTATAATCTATACTATTTAAAATAATTGTAGAATAAGATATTATATCTACCAAATCTTTTTCTTTAACATATGCTTCAATTTTAGCATAATTATAAACTATTTTTAAAAAGTATAGTTCATTTTCTTTTGATATAGATATAAATCCATCACTAAATTTACTAGAATAAAAATTATTATTCTCTATTTCATCATAATTAAGATTATTTTTATAATAATAACTTACAATATCAACATATAAAAATATATTTGTATCCCTAATTTTAAATTTCTTATTTGCTTCATTATCATATACAAGATTAACCCCAACCGGAGTATAATACTTATATCCAACCGAAGCAGTATTTACACTTTTATTACTATTTGATAATACTGTATTAACGATACTACTATATTCAGTTGTTTTAGTATCTATCTTGCTACAACCAGTAAGTAGTAAGATAATCAACAGAGGTAATAAGAATTTTTTCACATTATACCACCTACTTTTACTTAATTATATCAAAAAATTATGTAAATTCAAATACTTTTTATGTTTTTTTATAATAATTTAATTAGAAACTCACCATAATCCCTTTTTTTTATATAATATATTGAAGGAGGAATAATATGCGAATGAACACAAGACCAGTCCCAGGAATGTATAATAGACCAATATATAATAATGGAGATAGATTTGTCGGTGGTGGATTTCTAGGACCTTTCATATTGGGAGGAATTACCGGAGGACTACTAGCACCTTCTTTTTATCCTAGACCATATCCTATATATCCAGCACCTTACCCAACATACCCTATGCCATATCAACCTTATCCATATTAATATTTAACCAAAAAAATAGTAAATATATTCTAAATAATTGAATTATACTATTTTTTTTAGTATAATTATCTTTGTGATAATATGAAAAAAAGAATAACTTTTAAAACTTGGATATTTATATTAATCTCTAGTCTTTGCCTTGCAGTATTAACCATTTCTCTAATTAATATATTTGATTGGACTAAAGATAGTTTAAATACCAAAAAAATAGTAACAGAAATAAATAATAATATAGAAATAGAAACAAAGGAAGATAACGAAAAAACAGAAATTATTAATAAACCATTAGATACAAATAATGATTATTGGTACTATATAACATTTCCTTTTATCGAAGTAAATATTAACGAATTAAAAAAGAAAAATAATGATACCATTGGTTGGATTAATGTTAATAATACTAATATAAATTACCCAATAGTCCAAGCAAATGATAATGAATATTATCTAAATCACTCTTATAATAAAAAAGTAAATAATGCCGGTTGGATATTTTTAGATTATAGAAATAATAATAATTTTACTGATAAAAATAATATTATATACGGACATTCCAGAGTAGATAAAACAATGTTTGCTACCCTATTAGATACATTAAATTATAATTGGTATTCTAATAAAGATAACCATATAATTAGATTATCTTTAGAAAAAGAAAACTATTTGTATCAAATATTTTCTGTCTATAAAATACCAGCTGAAAGTTATTATATTACTAATAAATTTAGTAATGATAAAGAATATCAAGAATTTATAGATACCATAAAAAAAAGAAGTATCTATGACTTTAATACTGATATAAATATTAAAGATAATATATTAACATTATCTACTTGTTATGATGATGATAATAGAACTGTCGTACACGCTAAACTAATAAAAAAACAAGATAAAAATAATTAGGTGATAAAATGAAAAGATTTAATATGATTGATGAAGAATTTATTTGTGAAAATTGTGGAAGAAAAATAGAAAAATTAAATTATAGTGCTAGAGACCATTGTAATTATTGCTTATATTCTAAACACGTAGATATTATGCCTGGTGATAGATTAAATACTTGTCTTGGACTATTAAAACCAATAGGAATTGAAAAATATAAAAATACTTATAAAATAATTTACAAATGTGAAAAATGTCATCAAGAACATAAAAATATTATGGCAGATGATGACAATTTTAATGAAATTATTAACATATCTAAACAAAAAAACTAGTTTCCTAGTTTTATTTTTTATTTAAAAATTATATCGTATATTGTAGGCATAAGTAATATAAATATAAACAAAACAAGTCCTAAAATAAGTATTATCTTTAAATCTTCATTAATTTTTACACCACTTTTTTTCTTTTTAACAACAACTTGACTATTATTTATATTACTAGTAGTATCATATAATTCTTGATTTGAAGTATTAACATTATTTGTAATAATTTCACTTTGAGTATTAACAACATTATTGTTAACATTATTAATATTAGTATTAATATTATCATTAACATCATTAGTAATATTATTACCAGTTACAAAATTTAAATTAGGTTCCGTAGTATTAACATTATTATTAATATTACTATTATTTTGTTCGTTATTCATACTTATACTCCTTATTATAATTTCCAAGCATCATCAGTATTATTAACAGAAGCTTCACTAGTAACAAAACTCATTCCCATATTAGGTATACTTGGTGTGCTAGGTTGATTTTGATTATTAATAGGAACTTGATTAGTTACTGGTGGAACTGGATTACTTGGTTGCATTGGTAGCACTTGATTAACCATATTATTAACCGGCATTTGATTTACAGGTTGTTGCTCTATTGGTTGTGCTTGAACTGGTTGATTAACAACTTGTGATGACATTTGATTTACTGGTTGCCCCATCATTTGTTGTGGCATACCATATTGAGTATTAATATTTTGGTTATTATTAAATTGATTATTAGGTTGATAATTAGATTGATAATTAGGCATTGGTGATACTGGTTGTGGATTAATTGGAACTGGTCTAATTGGTTGAGGTACTACTTGTTGTGGTTGTTCCATATATGGCATTTGTTTAGGTATTTGATTATTCATAACTTGACTATTTTGATTAGGAATATTTACTTCCCTAGTTTCAAAATGTGGTTTTTGTTCGCTTAATGCTACCGGAGTATCTACTGTCTTTGGTGGTTCATTAATCATTTGGTCTCGAATACCCATATTCATATTAACTTGTTCGTTATTAAGAACTGGATTAGCAATTGGAACCTCATTACTAGGAACTGTATTAACTTCAGTAACAGGAACTTCTTGATTAACAGGCATTTCTTGAACTGTTTTTACTTCTTCATTACTAACAGACTGTTCCTTTTTCTTTCTCTTTTTCCTACTATCTGCTAAAAAACCAATAATAGTAATTATAGCAATACCTAAAACTGCTAATATATATACATAATAATCTAATAAAAATTGTACGAATTTATCCATATCTTATCCCTCTTATTCTAATACTAATAATATCATAAATAATATTAAAAATCAATAACTTAAATTTCTATTTCTAATCTTTCAAGTAAATCTTCATCTATTTTCTTTAATTCTCTTATTAATAAATCAAGTGATTTCTTATATTGACCCTTATTAAATAACTCTGTTGCTTCTTCTAACATATTATCTACTTCTGGATAATCACTCCTATATCTATTACCGTAAATAATTAATCTTTCACTATAAACAACACTCTTAATTAAATCATTAGTTTTATTATATATTTTAAATACTAAATCCCTCGCAGTATCTACTCTAATATTTAAAATCTTAATAACTATAGGTTTCTTATCTAATTCCTTTGCTATTTCTCTTAAAGATTCATTTGCTTCAGATAACTCAATAAAATAACTACTAGGAATTACAGGAATTCTATATTCCTTAAGTCTCATTTTAGACTGCTTTAATAATTTTTCTATTGCTTCTAATTGTTCTCTTGCTCTTGTTTCATCATCTTTCATACTAGTTATTGAACGAAGTTGGAAATCTAAATCATCTTGAACTCTAGATAATCTAGTATTTAAACCATTTAATTCATCAACTAATTTCGAATAAGCAAAAGTCTTTCCTCTACCTTGTTCTACTAAAGTTTTATAATCTAAATTAACTTTCTCTAAATTCTTGTTAAGTAGACTAAATTTATTTATTTCATCATCAGATAAATTATAATTTAATTTTATATCATCAATTTGAATATAAATATCATATACTACTTTATTAATCTTTTCTATTTTAGATTTTAATATCTTAATATTTTCTTTAAATACATCTTTACATTCTTTTTCCTTATCAAAGTCATTAAATAAAGAATTCAAATAATCTAACATTGTTCTTAATTCAACTTCAGAATCCCCTATTTCTAAATTCTTCAAAGAATCCATTATCTTATTAATCTTATTTCTTATTTCACTAATATTATATTCAACATTCAAATAATCAAGTGGATAACCATCTCTAAGCATTCTTGAATAAGATAACATAACTTCAGAAATTGAGGAAGGAATAAGCACTGTTGCCATTAAAACAATTTGAGGTGCTCTATCTAATAAATCTTTTAAATGATTAATTAACTCTTCCAAAACCAAAACAATTTTTTCTACTTCAACATAATCATTTAAATCCATTGCTTTCTCAAATTCATTAAATTTCTTTTCAATTAAAAGTAGTTGTTCTTCAATAAAAGTATCAACTTCCCCATAATCTTTCCTAGTTCTTTCAAACTTATTATTCATTTCACGATATATAATTTTTAATTTAGTAATAATACTACGATTTCTTTCTTCAGACTGTGTTACTAATTTTATTTCTCCAAGTAAATTATCTGATTTTCTTTTTAAAGTACCAATTTCTATCTCAATATCAGCAATTTTTTTAATCGCAGTATTATATTCTTTTCTATCTACTAAAAAATCTACTTCACTAATCATATCATTAATTTTAGGAACTTTTTCTTCCTTAATTAACTTAAACGTAGCGTCCCAATCATCAAGTTTTTGTTTTAAATTATCTGTTTTTACTAATTCCTTTACCTTAGATATCTCGCTTAAAATAGGTACCCCAATAAGTTTATTTTTTTCAACATCTAAATACTCTATTTCCTTTTTATATCTTTTAGTTTGACTCTTTTTTATAATGGAAAAAGTAATTATAATTAAAATAAGTGATACAACAAAAGTTGCAATTGCAAGTAATATAACACTATTCACTTTAATCACCTTCCGATACTAACCTATAATATATTTTAACACATTTTTTGACATTTTAAAACATAAACTATTATTTTTTTTATTAATTTAAAAATGTAAAACTCAAAACTAATCAACTAGTTCAGAATCTTGAAATAAAATAATATTTTTTAATTCCTTATTTACTACAGATAAAACACTATTATCGTCATCAATAAAAACTATTTTCTTATCTGTTTTATAATTTTTTAAATAATTAAGTTTTAACTCCGAAGATATCTTATATATACTATCTTCTTTAGACAAAATAACTCTATTTTCTTTTTCAAAAAACGGAGCATTAATATCTAACCATTCATTCTTTTCTTCAATTTGATAATTTTCTCTACATACTGATAAAATATGTAAACTAACTCTATCTAATTTAGCTATTTCCCTAAATATATTAATATTATTTTTAAGTGGTCTCTTATTCTTAAAATCATATGGCATTCCTACATCATAAGACGCTATTACCCCATCCATATCTACAAACAATATTACCTCTTCTTCTATACTAATTTTTTTAATTAAATCTATAAAATGCATAATTCACCAACTATCTATTATTTTTATTAACATTTCTTAAAGGAATATTACTAGCAAAATAACTAACACCATTACTAGTATTATCAATTACTAATTCACTATTTTCACCATTAAGAAACTCTTTGTATTCTTCTTTATTTAATGTTCCCACTACTGGAGAATCTAAACTAGGAAATCTTGAATCAAATATATAATTCTTATTTCTAAAATTAATCAAATTATAAGCGTGTGTATCATAAGTTCCATCACCATATCTAACAAGCGAAACCTTAATACTAGAATTAAATCCCAATAATTTTAACATATTTTGAGAAAAAACCGCATCTTCTAAACAAACACCAATATTCTTACCCTTTAAACTTTCTAATGTAACATTACTATTATCTTCATAATATTTATTACGTATAGAAACATCACCATAACCTAAATATTCTTTAACTGTTAAATATACACTATTTAAAATACTATTTAATTCACTATCCGAAGAAATATTCAAAGAACAACTAGTTCTAACTTTATCAATTAAACTATAATATCCACTATCTAAATTACCAGTTTTAAAATAATTAGGATTTTTTATAGTGCCCCCAACAACAACACTAGTATTTTCATTAACAAAACCATTATATATACCATTTCCCCAAAGTAAATCTAAATATTCACAATCATTTCTTTCTCTTAAAAATTGATTTTTTCTAGTATTTAATATAATTCTATTACGTAAATTATTATATTTATCAATTAATTTATTATCTTCCATCATAACACCTCAAATACTTTATAAATATATTTTATCATATATTTAGACATAATAAAACTAGAAAGCAAAAAGTTTCTAGTTTTTTAATTTATTTAGTCTTTTTTAAACTATATACATTTTTTGATATTTCTTCTGTTTCAAACTCAACTGATTTTTTTGATTCAGAAGCAAACATTCCAAGTAATGAAGAATAATCAATACCTTTATTAAGATTTGCTATTTCTTTAATTATTCTTTTAGCGCTTTTTAATGCTTTTTTATCTTTTTTATTTTCCAAATATATTGAAATATCTTTAATAACATCAAAAAGGCCTGCAACATTTCCTATAGTCATATATTCTTCTGCAATTAAATAAACAATAACAAAACTATGATTTTTAAAATACAGATTTTTAGTTCTTAAAGTATCAACAGCACCTGATATTTAGTTCTACCTATATAACATTCATTAATATTATGAAAAGTTTCTTTAGTTTCCTTTGCAATTTCTCCATCAGTAAATATTCTCATTTTAACTTTTTCAAATTCTTTAGTTTTAGTTTCATCATCTTTATAAAAACAAGCAGGCAATG
>OLHG01001251.1_pt1 | contig 16106 bp, 10 predicted proteins | sample 1605971 | NCBI WGS metagenome assembly OLHG01 (sample SAMN03283289) | human gut metagenome | biome: human-associated habitat; material: feces | host: Homo sapiens | place: Peru | collected 2012 | reverse complement strand
GGTGGAAATTCCGCTATGAAAAAGAGAAAACTTAATTATCGATTCCATAATCCAAACACTGCGGAAGTAACCGCCGACTATCTGTTAAAGATATTGATTGAAGCAAATGCAAGTAAGGTGGAACAGGCAATACAAGAAGCAGCGGATGAGCTTCCCAATGAACCAAAACATGATGGAGGGTGTCCTGCGTAGCGCGTGGGATGCCTTTTATTTTTTTGCTATTGCTTGTGTTCTGTCTGAAAATCAGTTAAAATTAGTTCTAGAAAGTCATAGATTAGTCATAGAATTTAGTCATAGAAAATTTTGAAAGGCGGAAGAATATGATATATACGGATAGCCAATTAAAAGAAAAGATTGTTCGCATGATAGAATCCTTTGAAAATGAAGTTGTAGAATTTAAAGAAGCACGCACAAATTATTCGTTTAATGACATTGGTAAATATTTTTCTGCACTTAGCAATGAAGCAAATCTTCGGGGATTACAGGAGGCGTGGCTGATTTTCGGAATTTCGGATGATAAACGATATGTAGGAACGGAATTTCGGAAACAGGGAAGTCTGCAAAGTTTGAAAAAGGAAATCGTAAATGGAACCAATGAACGATTGACATTTCTGGAGATATACGAACTGACAATGGAAAAATGTCGAGTGATAGCATTTCAAATTCCTCCAGCTATTAGGGGGATTCCGACAACATGGCAAGGGGCAGCGTATGCCAGAGAGCATGAATCTATATCACCGCTTCCGATGAATAAAGTAGATCTACTTAGAAGTCAAATAGGAATGGATTGGTCAAAAGAAATTGTAGAAGATGCAACGATAGAAGACTTGGATGAAGAAGCAATTAAAAGAGCAAGAGAACTTTTCTCAAAACGTCAGAGTGATCGAAAAAAAGCACAGGAAGTTTTAAAGAAACTGTCTGATATTGAGGTTTTAAATAAAGCTGGTATTACAATAAAAGGAAAAATCACCAGAACGGCATTATTGTTATTAGGAAAAAGTGAGGCTAAATATTTCTTTGATGGCTTTATTCCTAGAATTACCTGGACACTTTATAATGCAGATAATTCGGTAAAAGCTTATGAACATTTTGATATACCGATGTTAATGGCAGTGGATAAGGTATATTCCAGGATCAGAAATGTAAAGTATCGTTATATTGCCGGACAGCAGACTTTGTTTCCGGATGAAGTAGATCAATATGAACCAGAGCTGATCAAAGAGATTATTAATAATTGTATTGCTCATCAGGACTATCGCTTGCGTGGAAAAATCAACGTAGAGGAATTTGAGGACAGACTGGTATTTATCAATGAGGGGGCTTTTATACCAGAAACTATTGAACAAGCACTGGAACCGGGATATAAACCACCGTATTATCGAAATGTGTTTTTGTGTAACGCAATGGTAAATCTGTATATGATTGATACAAATTCAATGGGAATACCAATGATGTATCAGATACAGCGTGATAAATGTTTCCCACTGCCGACATATGATTTGAACACAATTAATAGAGTTACAGTGACTGTGTACGGAAAGATATTGGATAAGAATTATACTCAGCTTTTATATTCAAATGAAGATTTAGATATGAGAACTGTATTTTTGTTGGATAAAGTTCAGAAACAGGAAGTAGTTTCTAAAGAAAGCTTTAAGGATTTGAAGAAAAAAGGTCTTGTGGAAGGACGTTATCCTAATATTTTTGTATCTTTCAAGGTGGCAGATATTGTCGGACAGAAAGCTGCTTATGTTCGAAATAAAGGGTTGGATGATGATATTTGCAAGCAGTTAATTATAAAAGCACTTCAGTCAATGGGAGAAGCCAGCAAAAGAGATTTGATGGAAGTGCTAGAGAAGGCATTGCCGGAGGTGCTGAGTGATGAACAGAAATCGAAGAAGGTTTCTAATCTTCTTCAGGCATTGAAGAAAGAAAAAATTATAGAGAATATAGGGAATAATCGGTATGCTAAATGGCATATGACAAAGGAGAGTATATTATACGAGGGGGAGAAAAATGAGATTTGATAATGAAGCACTTTTTGTATCATTAGTATCAAACTACGGAATGAATTTATACTTGGGGGCAGGGTTTTCTGTATATGCAGATAATGAGACAGGAGAAAAATTGCCTTTAGGAAATGAAATTAATAAACATTTGATTGATGTATTTGGATTAAAAACGAATAGAGAATATACTTTAAGTAAATCTTGTCAAAAGATAAAAAAGGACAACAAAGATGCACTGGAGAGATTGTTAAAAGAAACTTATCGAGTGAAAAGTTTTGATAAAATGTATACTGGTTTGTGTCGATTACCTATTAAAAATATTATTACATTGAATATTGACAATTTGGTTGAACGAATATATGAAGACGAAAGTTCAACAAAAATAATTGCTGATAATAATATTACAGGTCCATTAGAAAAAAACAATGTTGTTAACTTGTATAAATTGCATGGTTCTGTTACATATCCAATGGGGAGTGATATGTCTTTCACAGATAAAGAACTGACAGATTTGTTTGTCCGAGAACCAGGGTTATTTAATACTGTATCATTGAAATTGTCATCTGCGCCTACACTTTTTTGGGGGACAAGTTTTGGGGATAATGATAGTCTTGAATTGATATGCCACAGTGAGATATATTCTAAGTCGGCCACACCAAAATGGATTGTAGTATATCCATCGGATAATGTAGAAGACACTATTGAAGATTTGGAAGATTTAGGATTCAATATAGTCGTAGCTGATACTAAAGAGTTAATGGAATACTTGTGCTCATTGTCATTTGCAGCATCAACTAAAGTTAAAAAGTATGTATATAGAGAATATCGCGAAAATTTTCCAGCCAATTTTATATGTAATGAATTGGAACATTCTAGTGTACGTCGCCCTGTTATGGATTTCTTTTCGGGAGCAGAACCAGTAATTTCAGATATATTATCATCAAATGTGAAAAGGACAAGTTATTTCAATCAGATTTTGCAAACAATATTTTCAAAAAGAGTTACGTTAATAACTGGAATACCGGGATGTGGAAAATCTACATTGTTAATGCAACTTGCATTTGGCAAAGAAATTGACGGAAGAAAATTTTGGTTTAATAGCATTATTAAACAGGAGGCGGAAAAACTTGTTAGATTGGTCAAAGATGATAAAAATGTCACGGTATTTTTAGATAATCTATATAGTAATGTGGATGCATTTGAGGTACTTAAGGGAAACTCAAATATTAAACTAGTATTAGCTGAACGAGCCTTGAATTATGAATATGTCAAGAGATTTTTGTCAATATCATCAGATGCTATTGTGGATGTTAGCAATTTAGCAGCTAGCGATATACAAAATATATGCTTATCTATGAATAAATCGAGCAGTGATGCAATTGCATTAATGGAGAAGAACGAAAATATCTCTTTGTTAGAAATTGTATTTTTTGCATCTACGAATGCACAGATAAAAGAAAGAATTTCGGGATATATAAAGGACTTAGCAGAATTCAAAGACGAGAAATTAAAAATAGATTTATTGGAATTGTATACACTTGTAAATTATACAAGTTCGTGTGGAATACCAGCAACAATGGATATGTTATATTTTTATTTTGGTGATTTGATTGAAAATTACGAAGATATAATTTATGCACTAAAAAAAATGAATAAGATTATTGTTGAAACTACAGATGAGGAACTGAAAATAGATGAGTCACAAGATTATCTTATTATGCGAAGTAAACTGTTTGCAGAAAAATCTATTTTTTTAATACCACCAGAAATATTTGCTCATGTATTAGAAAAATTCTTGGACAAAGTTAGTCCGCATGCAATATATAGATATGATATTTTTAAAAGGAAGGCCTATGATGCAGATTTTACATGTAGGGCTTTTTCGAAGACAAGAGGAATCCAATTTTATGAGAAATTATTATTGCAGAATAGTAATCCGTACGTTCGTCATCAATATTCGATTTTTTTACAGCGGAAAGGTGATATAAATTTGGCGTGGGAACAGATTGATAGGGCACATACAGAATGTCAAAAGAAGATTTTTTCTATTGCCAATACGCATGCTATAATCATGTTTGAGAAGAATATGGCTGTGGAAGCAAAAAATGAAAAGGAATTGGATATTCAAAAGAATACGATAGGAAGATCGTTTTCAACATTAGAATACTGTCTGTCTCAGGATATAAGGGTAAGTTATCATGCACTTACATACGCAAGAAATGCAATCCGCTATTATGAAAAATTTGGAAAGGATGAATTTTCAGAAAGCTATATCGATAGTGCAACGGTTCAACTTAATTCAATTATTGATTCAAAAGAGTATATATATAGACCAGTATTAAGAGAAATGAAGACTTTACTGAGTGAATTAAGAGAAATTAAAAGTGTATATTAATAAGAAAATAAGAAAACCTTTGACGAAAATGTTGGAGGTTTTCTTATTTGCATTTTGCATTATCTTAAAGGAGCAGTTTTAAAGATATTTCAACAAATAGGATGGTATATTTATAATCCACAAGAGAAGCCCCAATATTTGCCAATTGGTGAAGACGAAGAGTATGATTGGCAACGTGACGAGATAGAAGACATGGTTTTAGTCAATAGATAACATTAAATTTATGATTTGTAAAAAATACATTGTTTACTTAACAACACTTGTTATGAAAACAATGTATTTTTTTACAATTAAATTGAGAAAAACTAAATGACTGTTGACAAAAATAGTGGATAATACAATACTATTGTTTGACAATAATGTAAAGGAGATGGTGTTGTGTCGCGGGAAGATGATGTTGGAGCTGCGGGCGTTGGAGAAGCTGCGAAGGATAGCAGAGATGAGCTTGAAGACATTTTAAAAGCACTTGAAGCTGGTGATTCTGACAAGCATGGACCCAATATGAAGATCATCATAGGTGTAATAGCTGGAATCGTATTGGTTTCAGTTGTGTTAATTATCATGATGGTTAATAGGAAATCTGTTGTGCCTGATTTTGTTGGGCACACAACGGCGGAGGCAAAACAAATTGCCAGAGAGTCTGGTGTAACGCTTGAGGAGAAAAAAGAATACAGTTCTGAGGTAGAAGAAGGATGCGTTATCTCACAGGATATAGCCAAGGGAATGAAGGTGAAACGTAAGGCTTCAGTTGGAATAACGGTCAGTAAAGGCAAGGAGATGACAGTTGTGCCGGAATTTGTTGGTGAAATTCTGGATGATGCCAGAGCTATGGCTGCAGAGGCTGGTATAGAGCTTGAAGAAACTGAAGAATATAGTAAGGATGTTGCGGCTGGCTTGATAATTGAACAGCAGGATACACAGGGAACCAGCATAGAAAAGGGGAGTTCTGTAAAGGTCACAGTAAGCCTGGGAGAGCAGACAGTAAAACTTCCTGACTTTGTAGGTATGACCTTGAATGATGCAACTATACAGTGTTCAACCCTTGGAATCACCTTTAGTACCCTCCAGGAGAATTCTGATACCGTTGATGAGAATGTGATCATCAGACAAAGCGTAAAGGCGGGAACTGAGATGACTGAAGATACTCAGTTGTATCTGATAGTGAGTAAGGGCAAGAAGACAAGCTCGTCTGTGGCTGCAAGCTCCGGTTCAGCAGGTGGTGGATCGGGATCATCTGGTGGTTCGGGAACAAATGAACAGGCGGACAGCGGAACATCAAGCGTAAATGAAGATGAGTTTATAACAGAAGAAGAAGAGTGGGGTGATTGATCATGAAAAAGGAGTTAAAGAGAAGGATAATTACAGTAATTGTAGGAGCAGTGATTATGTGTATGGTCAGCCTTGTTCCAGAAATGGTACAGGCATATGCTTCGACGAATGCAGTGTCGGAGGATGCTGGAATCAGGGCTGAATATAATGGTGACAGTGGGGTGCTGACATTGGATGTTTCCACAAATAAGGCGATGATTGACTTTGGACTGGAGGACAAGAAGCCGTGGACTAATTTCAATGTTATAAAGGTTGTAGTAAAGCCTGGAGTTACACATATAGGTAACAATGCATTTTCAGGATGTACAAATCTGGAGTCTGTGGTTATAGAGGGAGACGAACCTCTCACTATAGGACGAAGGGCTTTTTATGGATGTACTTCTTTAAAGTCTGTGGAATTTTCGAAAGGAACTTTGTCGGTGGGGGCGTATGCATTTGCCAGATGTTCAAGTTTGAAGAATGTAGACATGTCTGGATCTCAGATATACGAACTTGGTCAGTTTGCATTTGGAGAGTGCTATAGCATAACCGATTTGAAATTATCAGAGTATACCAAGAATCTGGGAGACTATTGTTTTCAGGGCTGTAACAGAATAAAGAACATAGATATTCCTGATAATTTATCAAGTGTTGGAAATTGTGCCTTTGCGGGATGCGAATTGTTAGAGCATCTGGATTTTTCGGAAAGACTGACAAAACTGGGCGATTTCTGTTTTATAGGGTGCAAAAATCTTCAATATGTTAGATTGTTAAGAAGACCGGCGGATGCGGATTTTGGAACCGGCTTGTTCAAGGAGGGAAATCCAACCGGAACATATCTGTATACATATGAGGCTGGTAACAACATATATACTCCGGATTCTGATGAGAATGTGATTATCAGGAGGGCTTATAGGTTTGATGAAAACAGTATGAATGTAAGTATTCCGGCTAAGAGTTATTCTTATACGGGAAAGCCTATAAAACCGGTAATTAAAGTTACGGATAATGATGGCTCTGTAGTAAATGCAGATGCATATGATGTTACATACTCGAATAATAAAAATGTCGGAACCGCTGTTATAAAGATTACAGGAAAAAATGAGAATATCGGCACACTCACAATGAAATTCTCAATAGTTCAGGCAGCATGCAAGCTTTCTGTTAAGAAGGATGGTAAGCAGGCCGCAGGTACATATACGCTTCTTCTGAACAGTCGTGGAACAGCATCTATGACCCTGGCAGCTACGACTTCAGGAAATGAGAAGATAAGGTACACAAGTTCAAACGAGAATGTACTCAAGGTCAATGACAGAGGAGTCATAACAGTCACAAAAACGGGTACAGCCAAAATAACAATATGCGCTAATAATAAGACAAAGTCAAATTATAAGCCATGCTCAAAAACAATCACTGTGAAGGTAAGAAAACCTCAGAGCATACAGGTTAAGAGTAAAAAGACACAGTATAATTATAAGAAGGGCGTGAAGAGAAGCATAGGAGCCTCAGCAAAGGGTGGAGTCAGACTTACATATAGTTCATCCAATCCTAAGGTTATTTCTGTAGCGAATAATGGAAAGATAACAATAAAGGGTGTTGGTAAAGCTATAGTTACGATAAAAGCAGGTGATAATGGTGTATATGAGCAGAAGGTAAGAAAGATTACATATTATGTAAGACCGGTGATGTCATCTGTGTCAATTGCCCATAACAGCAAAACACTAAAAGTAACAGTAAATAATCCTACTCCGAATTCAAAGGTTATCGTAAAAGTGTATGAATCGTCAAAGATGAAAAAACTATATGGTAAGCCACATATAAAAACTGTAAAGAAAGGCAAGAAAGTAGTTATTACTGTGAATGTATCAAAGTATAGCAGATACTATCCTGTAATTTATGTGAAGAAAAATGGCGTTGAATCACAGAAGGTTACAAATAGCAGAGGAGATATAAGGAAGTAAAGGGGGCATTTCAGATGACGAGAGTAAAAAAACTTATAGCGGCAGTGATGATTGTCTTGGCTATATGTTCATTTGGTATGGTGCAGGCACACGCTGATGAGTCGGATTCGACTGATGCGGTAAAAACCTATTATTGCATAGCAAATTATCCAGTTGGAGTAAGATTAAGTACATCACCAAACGGAAGAGCGCTTGCATGGATAACCATGACCGAGTCTGAAGCAGCGGATGCGTATGTGTATGGAAAAATAGATTACAGTGAGGATAAAGACGAGCTGAAGATACGTGGACTTACCGCACAGTCCATGAGACTCTACTGCGAAAAACTGGCCATAGGCAGTGAGCCATGCAAAATAGACAAGATAATCTCATGTGGAGGCAGTATCATGACTCTTGAGGTTAAGTCTGGTTCATATCTAAAGTGCAATGAAGTCGTGGGGGCTCACCGTTTTGATATTGCTCCAAGCGGACAGGATAATAATGTGTACAAGCCTTCAGCCTTGAATTTATCAGAGGACAGTGCTGAGGTGATCATTTCAGATGATAAACCATATGTATATACAGGCAAGGTGATAGCTCCGACAGTACAGGTCAAGTATGAGGGAAGAGTTATTGAACAGGGTACAGACTATAAGGTCACCTATAAAGACAATATTAATGCAGGAACACAAGCAAAGATTGTGGTGACTGGATGTGGAGATTATGGCGGAGAGATCCAGAAGGAATTTACAATTAAGCCTGCAAATGTGCAGTCTGCATCGATAGATGTGGCATCTTGTGTATATGACGGAACAGCAAAGTTACCAAAGGTTACAGTGAAGCTGAATGGTGCGGTAATGGGTACTGATAACTATAAGATTACTTTAAAGAATAATGTATCGGCCGGAAATAAAGCGGAGGCAGCCATAGAGGGTTGTAAGAATTTAACTGGAAAAGTAAGTAAGACATTTACAATTTCTCAGGCGGATATAACAAAAGCGACAGTGACATTAGCTGCTAATTCTTATACATATAGCGGAAGTTATTTCAAGCCTGCAGTTACAGTTGCGTATGGAAGTGCAAAGCTGAAGGCATCAGATTATACAGTACAATACGCAAATAATAAAGAGCCTGGTACAGCGACAGTTACTGTTACGGCAAATGGTTCCAACTGTGTATCAGGAAAGAGAGTTGTAAAGAATTTTAGAATTGAAAAAAAGGTACCGGTGATCTCGTTCAAGAGTCCTATATCAACAACATGGCACAATGCAAATGGAACACATGGCTTTGAGTGTGTTGCACCTAGTGATTGTCAGGGTACATTTAGCTTCAAATCAAGTAATCCTAAATTGCTTGCGATCAATGCGGCAGGTGGAAGAGTTCAGGTTATGAATAACAAAGCATTTGGCAGTGTAGTGATTACAGCTACCTTTACACCAAAGGGAGCGGATGCTGCGCACTATAGTACAAAGTCTATCACCAGAACTATAAAAGTGGTGCCAAACATAGTTAAGATAGCGAATACAGAATCTAAAAAATCAGGACAGTTATATATACAGTGGTCTAATAGTAAGAAGGAGTATAATGCCAGCGAATATAGGATATATTATTATGGCTACAAGAAGGACAGTGAAGATTGTGGACAGATGTCACTATATAATTCAAAGAGTAAGATAACGGGTACCAGTACAACCATAACCGGACTGAAAGCTGGAAAATATTATATTAAGGTTGTTCCTTGCTATAAGTCAGGCGGAAACGTGCAGAATGGTGCCAGCACAAGTGCTGTAAAGTGTGTTATTAAATAGTCGAAAGAGGAAATCTTATGGAATTTATGACTCCTGTGGATAAATATATGATATCGGGTGTCCATCGTATAAGAATAGGAAGTCTTGACGAGAATGAGATTGTGGTGAGAAGCCCGGAAATGATTGGTGTTCAGACCGAATTTGTGGAAAATGGAAATGGATGGATTATATGTGATACTGGCAGTCGTAGCTTGACCGTGGATGGCAATCTGGTACAGTCAGGATACAAGCTCAAATGTGGAGATATTATAGAACTCGGTGCTTTAAGGATAATATATTGTGTGCAGATTATCGGTGTGATTATACAGAACGACTTAAAAGACAGTATTATTGTCAATCTGCCATACTTGGATTCAGAGGCGCTTAAGTATGAGGATGTTCAGGGAAAAGACAGATTTTTTCACAGATCCCCCAGAAATACGAAGGAGCCGGTTATAGAGTCTGTGACAATTGAGAATCCACCGGCAAAACAGCAGATAGAAAAGAAACCGCTCTTGATGGTTATAGGACCAACATTTACGATGATGATCCCTATGATGCTTGGAGGAGTTCTTGCTATGTACAGCTACAGATCATCAGGGAGCAATTCTGGAATGCTTATGTATACAGGTCTTATCACTGCTGCTGCATCTGCGGTTATAGGAGTGTTATGGGCCTTCATCAATATGCATTATGATAAGAAGAGAAATGCACAGGGGGAGCTTGACAGGAGATCTGGGTATGCCAGATATCTGAGGCGGCAGATAAAACAGATAGCTTCTAATCAGAATACTATAAAAAATATGCTCGGAGATATGTACAAATCTCCTGATGTTATAACGCAATATACAGATCAGTCAACTGAATTGTGGAATAGAAACAGGAATCATAAGGATTATCTGGTGGAGCGAGTTGGCCTGGGAACATTGGATGTGTCAGAGTATATAACTGTTCCTAAGATACGAATGGAACAGTCTGATGATGAATTGATACAGATTCCGGGCAAAGTAAAGGCTGTATATTCACGAATAAAGGATGTTCCGCAGGGCGTGGATCTCGGAGCTACAGGTATAATAGGTATAGTTGGAGTGGGAGATAAGAGCAAAGCATTTGATGTGGCAAGAACCATGATTGCACAGATAGCAGCGAATAATTCTTATCGTGATGTAAAACTTGCATTTGCATTCGATTCTGAAACTGATAGCAGTGAATGGATGAACTATAGGTTTATGCCGCATGTGTGGCTCGATGATTATAGTGAGAGACTGATGGCGTCAGATAGAAGCTCAGTGGACGACCTGTTTTTCAGAATTATTGATATTCTGAGAGACCGGGAACAGAAAGATTATACTATAGAGAAGCGACAGTTTACTCACATTGTGTTGTTTGTTGCTGATACTTCTCTGCTGGAAGGGCATGCGATAAATAAGTACATAACAACAGATGCACAGAAATATTCTTTCACAGTGGTAACCTTGGCTGATAAGGAATCGCAGTTGTTGAATGACACTACTTATGAGCTTATAATCGACAAACAGTTTTCGGGAATCCATAGGATGAAGACGGATGAGTATAGCCATGTAGATTTTGATAAGGTGACAGAAAGTCAACTGGCAGCTTTTGCCGACAGAATAGCAGTTATAAAGGTGAACGAAGATGTGGAGGCTGGCGGTATACCCGACAGCCTTACATTTTTTGATATGCTGGGAATACAAAGGCTGGAAGAATTGCGGGTTCTCGACAGATGGAAGACAAACAAAAATTACAACAGTATGCGGGCTGTCATAGGTCAGTCGGCTGGTGGCAAGGACTGTATTCTTGATGTACATGAGAAATATCATGGTCCCCATGGGCTTGTTGCGGGAACTACAGGATCGGGAAAGTCGGAGACGCTGCAGACATATATTCTCTCAATGGCGATAAACTACAGCCCTGATGATATAGGCTTTTTCATTATTGATTATAAGGGCGGAGGAATGGCAAACCTGTTTGATGGTCTTCCACACATGATAGGAGCAATATCGAATCTGTCAGGAAGTGCGATAAAGAGAGCTATGGTGTCCATAAAGAGCGAGAATATGCGAAGACAGAGAGTCTTCAATGAGGCCGGAGTGAACAATATTAATAATTATACCAAGCTTGTAAAAGCCGGTGAGGTAGAACTTCCGGTACCACATCTGTTTATAATAGTGGACGAGTTTGCCGAGCTGAAGCGAGAACAGCCGGAATTTATGAAGGAGCTTATAAGTGTTGCACAGGTTGGACGAAGCCTTGGTGTTCATCTGATCCTTTCTACGCAGAAACCAGCAGGAACAGTCGACGAAAATATCTGGTCGAATTCCAAGTTTAAGCTGTGTCTTAGAGTGCAGGATAAGCAGGACAGTAAAGAGATGCTGCACAAGGAGGATGCTGCTTTTATAACTCAGGCAGGAAGGGGATATCTGCAGGTTGGAAATGATGAAGTGTATGAGCTATTCCAGTCTGGCTGGAGTGGAGCTGAGTATCGGGGAGATGCGGTTTCTGGTGAAGATACACGAACTGCGATACTTTCAGCTTCTGGTTCGGAGATTATAAGAAAGAAGAAAATTGCCAAAGTGTCAAATCCGGCAAACAGCGTAACGCAGTTGGATGCGGTTAAAGAGTATTTGGCCAAGGTAGCAAGAGAAAATGGATATAACAGAGATTATAGTTTGTGGATACCACCAATAGCTAATCCTATATTTATAGACGATATAGATGATGAATATCCGATAAATAAATCAGATGATGCATATTCATTGGTGGCAACTATAGGAATGTACGATGATCCATCAAGGCAAAGTCAGAAACCATATAGGATCGATATTGCGGATGCTGGAAATATTGCAGTATGTGGAACGAATGTAAGTGGTAAAAGTACCTTTGTTCAGACACTTATTGCATCATTGATAACCAGATATAAAGCTTCAGAAGTAAATATATACATAGCAGACTTTAGCAATAAATCTTTGCGGTGTTTTGAACAGGCTCCACAGGTTGGCGGTTTTGTTAGCGAGGATGATGATGACAGAATTAGGAAACTGATATTCTTAATAAACAGGATTATATCTACAAGAAAAAATATTCTTGGTGGAATAAGCTTCAACTCCTATAAAAAAGTTAACAAAAACGATATGCCTGCAGTAGTGTTCATAATAGATAACTATGCTGGATTTCGTGAAAAAACAGCAGAAATATATGATGATAATATGCAGAAGATTGTTCATGATGGTACTGCATATGGAATATATACGATTGTAACTGCAAATGGATTTGGTAATACGGGAATACCTGGAAGGATAGAAGACAATATATCTGAAACAGTGGCATTGAGCCTGAATGAAAAGTATATGTACTCATCGGTTCTGAGAACAGGAAGAGTGGAGCTTGAACCGGAAAATCTAAAGGGAAGAGGACTCATAAAGGTCGATGGAGAAGTAATGGAATTCCAGACAGCGATAGCTACGGATAGGTGCGATGATATGGAACGTATAGAGTTACTTCGCAATATGTGTGCATCTATGGCTGAAGGAGCTACTGAGGTAGCGGAAGGTGTTCCTGAAATTCCAGAAAAACCTACGTGGGAGATATTCAAGAGGCGTAATGATGTTGCACAGATGTGTAATGGATATATGCTGCCGATAGGATATGACAGTGTAAGTGCGGAGGGATATGGAATAGACCTTAGGAGAACATTCTGCTATACAATTACGGGCAGAGCAAGAACTGGTAAGAAAAATGTTATGCGGTTATTGATGAATGCAGCACTGATGAGAAATGCAGATATAGTTGTTATAGAACATGGTTCCAATGAGTTCAAGCTTGATTCGGAATTGTTGGGAGCAACGTATATAGATAGCGAAGCAGCACAGGCAGATTACTTTACAATGCTGGTTCCAGAATTTGTGGAGAGAAATAAGTTTAAAAATCAGGTAAAGGAACAAGGCTATGATGAGAATGAAATATATAGCCAGATGACCCGGTTTAAGGAAACATACATTTTTATTGCAGATATGGAAGCGTTTTTAAATACATTGTATTCGCCGAGTGAAGGCATTACAAGAATTGTCCCATTTATAGAGAATGTTGTAGAGAAAGGCGCTCTGCACAACATATTCATTATAGGGTTGATTGATACAGCAAGTCAGTCAGAATGTCGTGGACGAAAAGTATATGATGTTATGACTGGATATCATATGGGAATACAACTGGGTGGCAATTGTGCTGAAACTTCATTTTTTAATTTTACTAATCTATCATTTACAGAGGCAAATAAGATATACAAACCAGGTATAGGTATGATCCCACAGGATAATGATGATCGGAATGTATCGCAGATAATTATACCGTTATACAGGAGGCAGATAAAGCATGATTAAGTCCAGGTTGATTATGCCAGAAATAAATCAAGAATTTGATGTTCAATATAATGAGAATGCACAGGTTTGTGATGTGATAACGGATACTTTGGATGTTGTATCGCAGTATCTGCGAACAGGCTATGTGAATCGTGAGCACTGGGTATTAGTGTTACCGAGAGAAGGCATGGTTATGGATCCAGATAGAACCTTGAAAAGTTATCATGTTGAAAATGGCGATAAACTGATACTCATGTAGATGAAGGATGTGTGATGTTAGTATCGTAAAGATACTTGACAAGTACAGGGGGGATGAAAATAATGGGGAATAGAGGCGTGCTTTTATATGTAGACTTGGGCAAGCTTGAAGATGAACCATACAGATTGTCAAAGATATATGATACACTTGGACAGTATATTGATGATATCAGACGTCAGAGAGATATAATATACATAAGCAAGATGGCGGAATCTCTGGATATATCATCCCTGGACAGAACCTGTGCAACCTATATGCTGAAACTCCATGGTATGAGACCAGTGAAGGAAAGCTGGCTATAGGCATAGGCGTGCTTGTGGTTACTGCTGCAGTGGCGATAGTCTGCCCTGCTGTACTAGGGGCGGCGGCCGCCACGGTAACACAGTCTATAGCGACATCTGCCCTCGTGGGATCAGCAATATCTGGTATAATGAATGGCACTGCATCAGTGAAAGCAGGAAAGTCGTTTTTTGATGGATTTGCAAGTGGCTTTGAATCTGGAGCAATATTGGGTGCAATCAGTGGAGGATTAGGAGCTGGAACATCTGCAATTATGTCAGGGGCAGAACTCACAGTAGGAAGAGTCATGGCTGTAAAAGCTATGAATATGGTATCTGATGCAACTGTAGATACTGTGGTATATGCGTATCACTCAAACAAGTATGATAAAGACTTTACTGGCGGAGATATAGTTAAGACTTGGGTAAAAAGTGCGGCAACATCGTTTGCTATGCAGTCTGTTGGAGGTGGAAAGTCATCGTCAAAGACGGATGGTGGGAATGGTGTTATATCTACAGGCAAAGGACGGGGGGAGCCTGAAGGTAGTTTTAAATGTAAGAGTGGTAGAGAATCATCAATAAAGGATTACTCAAATAGATTTGCGGATAGTTTGGTAGATGATTTTAATACTGATGTTGAAGTTAGAGATGTTGTAAAAGAAGATATGATTTTAGTTCAATTTAGTTCTGATGCGCCAAACGCATCACTTAGGTATTGGACAACAATTGATGAGGCTAATGGAATTTCTACAATTGAAGAATATATGGATAAAATGGCATTATCAAAAGAATGGGGAAATCGAAATGTTGTAAAAGTTGCTAGAGTGAAGAAGAAAACAGAAGTTACTCATGCTATTGGAACAGCAAAAGCACAAACTAAAATTAGCGATCCTAGACCTGGAAATGGTAAACAAATTTTATTTAGTAAGTTTGATTCAAATTGGATTACGGAAGTAAGAAATATAAAGGAATAGGTGTTTAATTATGAAAAGAGAAATTATGAAAAGAGAAATTATGAAAAAAAAGTTAAGTGATTTACAATGTGAAATAGGAAAAATTAAAGATGATGTTGATGATTATACAAGAGAGTATCTTAGTAAAATGGAAAAAATTATAGAAGAATATAAAAATAAGTTGGATTCAAATAAAATGGATGAATCAGATGGAGGGACATTAGGATTTAGAAGAGCAATACTCGAAGATGACAATCTCGCAAACATAGACTCCTTGTATAATGCAGCGGTAGCAGTTGATAAATTTTATAGTCAAGAGTGTAGAGAGTGGTAGTAAGGCTAAATTAGATTATGTTACTTCAAATAGAAAAGAATATTAAGAATATCTGATGAAATAAGAACGTTGCTTATTTTGTTATGTGAAAAGCCAGTAGACATAAAAAGCTACTGGCACTTTCATGCTTAAATTTATTAGAGACAATGGAGTGTTGCGTCCAGTTACTTTCTGGTGGAAAGGAAGTTGTGAGACTATACAAGAACAGGGACGCATCAAAGCAGGTGTTTAAAGCGGATAAGTCGTAACTTGGCATTAATTGGCAGGCTTGAAGACACAACTTCTGGAAGATGCATAGAATTTCCTGCACCGTGGATTGGATGGATTGAGGAATATGCTACAAATGGAAGAATAATAGCAGGAGGGGGTTAGGTGAAAGATAAGAAATAGAATAAGGTAAGCTTAAAATTGTTGAAAAAAATAATTGGAGGATGAGACCAGTGAAGGAAAGCTGGCTATAGGCATAG
>OLHG01001249.1_pt1 | contig 16134 bp, 15 predicted proteins | sample 1605971 | NCBI WGS metagenome assembly OLHG01 (sample SAMN03283289) | human gut metagenome | biome: human-associated habitat; material: feces | host: Homo sapiens | place: Peru | collected 2012 | reverse complement strand
GTTGGAAAATGGTGAGAACAACTGAAACAAATGGAATAAAACTTATTTATAATGGAGTATATAAAGAAGATACTAAATGCAATAATACAGGAACAGATGTTTATCTGGAAGCAAATAGAACAAAATATAATGTGAATTATAATTCTCCGGCATACGTAGGATACATGTATGGAACAGTATATGCATATTCTTCAAAATCAGCATCAAACTTTGGAACATATTATTATGGAAGTGACGTAACATGGAATGGAACAACGTATACGCTAAGCGGTGCAGAAAGTGGAGCACTAGCAAATATGTATAGTAAACTAAGTAGTAAACATTATACATGTTTGAGTACAAGTTCAAGTTGTTCGACAGTATATTATATTTACTACATGAGAAGTGCAACAGATACAGCATATTATATGACATTAACAAATGGTAAAAAGATAGAAGATGCTTTAGATGAAATGTTAAATTATAATACAACAAATAGTAATATAAAAACGGTGATAGATGATTGGTATAAAAATAATATGACAAATATAACAGAACATTTAGAAAATGCAATATATTGTAATAACAGACATATAGATAGTTTAGGAGGATGGAATCCGAGTGGAGGAGAATTAACAAATATGTTACAATTTAATGATTACAATGAAAACGTTCTAAGATTAACGTGTCAAGATAAAGAAGACCAATTTACATTAAAAGTAGAATCTGGTGGAGAACTAGGATATGGAAATAATACGTTAGATTATCCAATAGGATTATTAACAAGTAAAGAAGCGACACTTGCCTATGGTGGTTCGAGTACAAATTACTTAAATAATGGTGATTATTATTGGTTGTTGTCTCCTGCCATTCTTTCTGTAAACAAAGCTATCGTCTATAATTACTATAGTGGTCTTTTTAATCTGGGTTACGTAAACGATGCACACGGAACCAGACCTGCTATTTCACTAAAGAAAACCATTAAAATATCTGGAGGAACTGGAGAAATAGAAGATCCATATACAGTAAGTCTTAATTAAAAATATTTGTCAACGAAGACGTAAAAATAGAAAAAGTTCTCCCGAACTAAAAGAAGATTTACTTTCTTAATGAGAGTATTTTTTCTTTTTTTAAATACAATTTTAAAATTAGCATCATCATAAATTCATGGCCATATTGAAAAATATTTATTCATTTGATAAAATTATATTAAGATAGGGATGGTTAGTATGAGTATTGGTTTATCCTATGTAATAGCATCAGTAATATTTTCAGTTTTAGTAGCAATAGTATATTTTTCTAAACAAAGATTAAATTCAGTTGAAAATAGAATTTATAAATATATATTATTAACAAGTATTGGAGGTTGTATAGTAGCATTTCCAACTTATTTTATAACAATTAAATATCCAAACATAAACTGGTTTGAAGAACTAGTACCAAAATTTTATTTAATATATTTAATTACATGGGTACTTTTACTTACTTGTTATGTAACTATACTAACAACTGAAAAAAAGCAAGAAAAAGTATTTGAATTAATAAAAAAAATAATGACTTATATAATTTTTGGAGTATCAATAATAACTCTTATTTTACCAATTGATTTTCATAATGAAAATAATGTAATTTATACATATGGACCTGCAATAAATTTCTGCTACTTGATATGTGGTATACAAATAATTTATTGGTTCATAAGTTTACTATTAAATTTCAAAACATATAAATCAAAAAAATATATTCCAATTATAAGTGTTTTTGTTTTAGGTACTGCCATGGCAATTATCCAAAAAATTGATCCTAGTATTAGAATGATGACACCAACTATATCATTTATTACATTAATAATGTATTTCACAATAGAAAATCCAGATTTACAATTAATAAACGAATTAAATCTAGCAAAAGATCAAGCAGAAAAAGCTAATAAAGCTAAAACTGATTTTCTATCAAGTATGTCTCATGAAATTAGAACACCTCTTAATGCAATTGATGGATTTAGCCAATTAATTTTAGAAGAAAAAGATATAAATGTTATAAAAGAAGAAGCAAGAGATATTATGGCTGCTAGTCAAAACCTACTAGAAATAGTAAATGGAATATTAGATATTTCAAAGATTGAAGCAAATAAACTAGAAATAGTTAAAACTGAATATGAAAGTAAGAAAGTATTTGATGAATTAATTAAATTAACAAAAGCAAGAATTGGAGAAAAACCATTAGATTTTAAAACAAATATAAGTGAAGATATTCCAGAATATTTAAATGGAGATTATGTAAGATTAAAACAAATTATATTAAATTTACTTACAAATGCTGTAAAATATACTAAAACAGGTTCAATTGAATTTAATGTTAGTTGTGTAAAAAAAGATAATGTATGTAGACTATTTATTTCTGTTAAAGATACAGGTATAGGAATAAAAAAAGAAAATATTGATAAATTATTTACTAAGTTTGAAAGATTTGATGTTGATAAAAACATGACAATTGAAGGTACTGGACTAGGCCTTGCAATTACTAAAAAATTAGTTGATCTAATGAAAGGAACTATAGTAGTAGATTCAGTATATGGAAAAGGTTCTACTTTCTCTGTAGCAATTGATCAAAAAATAGTTAAAAAGACTGTTACTAAAAAAGAAGTAGTTGAAGAAACTAAAAAGATTATTATAAAAGGCAAGAAAGTATTAGTAGTAGATGATAATTTAATTAATTTAAAAGTTGCATCAAGATTATTAGAAAGTTATAAATTAAAAGTAGAAACCGCATCAAGTGGATTTGACTGTTTAAAACTTATTGATGAAGGAAACACATATGACATAATTTTAATGGATGATATGATGCCAAAAATGAGTGGAGTAGAAACATTTAAGAAGTTAAAAGAAAAAGATGATTTTAATATACCAGTTGTAGCTTTAACAGCAAATGCAATTGCAGGAATGAAAGAAAAATATTTAAAAGAAGGATTTAATGATTATATAAGTAAACCAATAGATAAAAAAGAATTAGAAAGAGTATTAAATATTTATTTAAAAAAAAAGTAAAATATTGACAACAAAAAACAATTTTTACTTGAAAAAATAAAAAGTATGTTATAATTTAACTAGAAGGATTGATAATATGAGAGATGTTAGTATTTTAACGGATAACGGGGTTGATTTAGAATCGGCATTAAATCTATTAGGAGATTTAGAATTTTATGATGAAACTTTAGAGTCATTCTTAGAAGAAAATAAAACTAGAATTCCTAACATAAAAAAATATTTGAAAGACCAAAATATGGAAGATTATGCTATATTAGTGCATGCACTTAAAAGTGATGCTAAATATTTAGGCTTTAAAGATTTAGCAGATATAGCATATATCCATGAAATGGCTAGTAAATCTAATAATGTTGATGAAGTTAACAATAAGTTTGATGAACTTATGAAATCTGTTGAAAGCGTTACACAATTATCAAAAAAATATTTAGGTTAAGGGTGATATCGTGAAAAAGAAAATAGTAATAGCTGATGATTCAAGAATTATTGGAAATATTGTAGAAAGAGCATTTAAAGATGAATATGATGTTGTAATAGCATTAAATGGAAAAGAAGCAATAGATATAATAAAAAATAATGTAGATGATTCAATTATTGGGTTACTGCTGGATTTAAATATGCCAGTAGTAGATGGATTTGCAGTACTAGATTATTTTAAAGAAAATAATTTATTTAAAAGAATACCGGTGTGTATAATTACAGGCGATGTTGCAAGAGATAGAATTGATAGAGCTTTCAATTATGATATTGTTGATGTACTGGCAAAACCGTTCACGTTTGAAAGTGTAAGAGAAGAAGTTGAAAAAATAATAAATATCAATTCAATTTATTAATTGTTACTGCATGTAACAATTTTTTAATTCAGAAAGGGAATTATTATATGATATTAATCTTTTATAAATATTTAAATGAATATTTAAATAATGAAACAATTGTAGTAGAATTAGAAAAATTAGATAATAAAGCAGATGATGTTTTAAAACTAATTGATGAAATAAAAAAAGTAAATCTTAGTGGAGAAAAAGATACTAAAAAAAGTAAAATAATAATGAAACTTTTTTTAGAAAATAAAACTTATAATAAACTTGCAAGTAATATAAGTAATAAAGATTTAGCAAATATGGTTGTAAGTATTGTTAATCCAAAATGTCTTCCATACCTAAAAGAAGAAGAATTTAAAGATATTTTAAATGAACTTTTTTTAGAAAATGATAAAGATAAAATATGGAAATTTATATTTAATTATAGAGAATTTAATTACGATTTAAGTATGTATGAAGACTATTTAATAAAATCACTTGATACTTACTTTATTAACGAATACATAGATACTTTAAAAGATTATATAAATAAAGATAAACTTATAATAAAAATATCAAATACTAAAAATAAAAAATTTATAAACAAATTAATAGATGAAAATAAATATCCAAATAACTTTACTAAAGAAGAAATAGAAGCATTAAAAAAATGGTAGTATATACCATTTTTTTAATGTATAAGATTTTCTGTATTACTATCAATACTACTTTGTCCTTTTATAATAAGTGGATCACTTTTATTAGATTTAAATATTGAATAAGCAGATCTAACTTTAAATGTATAATTTTCTGAACTAACTGTAGTATTATAAGTAAATGATGTACTATTAGTATAACCAAGTACAGTTTCTTTACCACTACTATCAACTAGTGATACTTCATATCCCAAAGTACCAATATAACTATTATTATATTGAATTCTTTGTTCATAATATTTATCTGCATAATCTTCATAATAAGTATCAAAATGATTTCTTAAATAATTTAAATCAAGAGCATTTGGTGTTTTAATAGGATTCCATGTAATAGTAATTTTACTTCCATCAAATGTATAATTTCCTCCAGTAGGAGCATCTAATGTACTAAATCTTTTTGATACATCAGTTGGTTCAGTACCAGCTACATAGTATGCTGATTCACATAATTCACTAGGAGTATAACTGCTACATAATTGTCCAGGGAATGTTTCAAGTTCAACATCAACACTTACAATACTACTAGGTTTTTTAAATGTTTTATTTTTAGGATAAATTCCAGTAGCTAAAGCATTCATCATAGTTCTTCTTCCAGTACCACCAGTAGAACTAGTTAAATATAATTTTTCTTCTTTAGCATTTTTATATATTTGATCATAACCATACCAAAGTGCAATAGAGTAGGAAGGCGAATAACTTACTATCCAAGCATCCATTACAGCACCATTAGGTAAATTATATCTTTTCTTAGTTTCTTTATCTAGGTTAGTAGTACCAGTCTTACCACCAATAGTAGTACCACTTACTCCTTTACCACCATAAGCAGTTTGTAGTAAATCATTTATCATAAATGCAGTACTATCTTCCATAACTTTTTTCTTAGTATAACTATAATTGTATTCTTTACCAGTTGTATTATCTACAACTTTAGTATAAGAATAAGGTTCAATATAATATCCACCTCTTGCAAAAGTAGCATAAGCAGCACTTAATTCTAAAGGAGATACTCCATTAAATGCTCCAATTGAAGCAGATTCAAATAAATCTTTACCATAATCAATTCCAACACTATGTACAAAATCACTGATAACTGACTTATCATAAGCATAAACTTTTTTAAATGTTCTAAGTGCAGGAATATTTCTAGAATCTTTAAGAGCATATCTCATAGTAATTAATCCTTTAAATTTACCATCATAGTTTCCTAAAGTAGTACCATTACTATAAGTAGTCTTTTCATCTAATATCATATCATATGTACTTTGAGTAATATGTTCAATGTACATAGCATAATCAAATAATGGTTTAGCAGTAGATCCTGGTTGCTTATTTAAATCTATTGCTAAATTTAATCCTTTAGCTTGATAATTTCTACCACCGGATAATGCTACTATAGATCCATCATCACTACTAGTAACAGCAATTCCTTCTTGAACTACATCATTTGGAAATTTATAAGCTTCACCATTTTGTACTTTATTAACAGTTTTTTGTATATCTGGATCAAAAGTAGTATATATCTTTAATGATGAAGTATTAACATCCAATTTAAGTTTATTTTCAACATCTTTTACAACATAATCAATAAATGCTTGATTACTATTAGTATTATTATTAAGACTATTTTGAGGTGCTATCAATGTTTCTATTGGAATATCTAATATAGCGTCTTTTTGTTCTTCAGTAATATAACCATGTTTAACCATTAATTTTAAAACAGTTCTTTGTCTATTTCTACATCCTTCTGGATTTTTAAAAGGATTATATAAATATGGATTTTGAAACATACCAGCCATAAGTGATGCTTCAGCTAAGTTTAAATCTTTAGCACTCTTATTAAAATAAAATTCACTAGCTCTTTCAATTCCATAAATACCATTACTTACATATACGTTATTTTTATCAGTAGCAAACCATTGCGTATTTAAATAAAACTCAATAATTTCTTCTTTAGTATAATTTGGTTCAAGTTTAAATACTGCTAAATAAATATCTCTAAACTTTCTAACAAAACTTTCTATTTTATTTTCTTTCTTACCTTTTTGTGTCAACTTATTTTTTACAAGTTGCATTGATAGAGTAGATGCACCACCGGCATCATTTGAACCAAGTAATTGTTTAAAACTTGCTTTAACAAATCTAAGTAAATCTATACCATTATGTTGAAAGAATCTAGAGTCTTCAGTAGCAACCAATGAATCTATTAACACTTCTGGTATTTCATCATAAGTTAGAAGAGTAGTATCAACTGATCCAATAACAGCAAGTTCATTACCATTTCTATCATATAATACTGTTGGTTCAGATTGATATAATGCATCTTCTGTAAACTTAGGAGAAGTAAATACAATATATAATATAAATGCTAAGAAAAGCCCAAGTACTGCAATTGCACACAATAATATAATATTAAGTACAGTTTGCCAAGTAAACTTTTTCTTTTCTTTTACTTCACTATTAGTTTTACTTTTCTTTTTAATTTTTATTTTTGGTACAACTCTTTTACTTGTACTATTACTTTTACTTATTTTCTTCATAAATACCTCCAATAATATCTATATATTTTATATAATTTAATCCCTTACTATAATTATATTCTAAAAGATACCCACTATTTTTTATATACTCATAAGGTATACTTTTTCTAGTTTCGCCTTTAATAAAACTAATTAATTTATCACCTGGTAACAAGTAATAATTTTCATTCATACTTATTATTAAAAAAGCAATTCCACCATGAACTATAATTCTTTCAATATGTTTTATTTGATGTTCATGTACATTACTAAGTGGAAAAGAAGTCTTATTTTTAGTTTCTTTTGCATCAAATTCAATATATCTCCCTTTATATATACCGTTATAATCTAATGTAGAAGGACTACTATAATAAGCCTTAGTGATAACTTGTTTATTACCAACATATTCAACTTTTACAACACCAATAGGAGTAGGCTTTTTATAAATAACAGCAATATCATTTGTAAGTAAATAATCATTAGTGTCATTTATCAAATTTTCTAAATCCATACCTCTATTAGCATAACTAATATTTTTTTTATATGTTTTACCAATTTTATTAGGATAATTCACTCATTTTCACCTACACATAATTATAGCAGAAAATAGAGAAATAATAAACATATTGATTTAAAAAAAACTTACTTTACAAAGTAAGCATAATACTCATCAAAAGTAATATTGTTTTCATAAATATATGTAGCAGCATCTATACCAACATACCTATAATGCCACGATTCAAAACTATATCCAGTTACATTTTCTTTATCTAAAGGATACCTTTGAATAAAACCAAATCTATGAGCATTTTTAATAAGCCATTCATATGCTTCAGTATTTTGAAAATCACTTTGAGTAGAACCTTTAGAATACATATCTATTGTATAACCAGTTTCATGTTCAGAATATCCCGCTCTAGCAGCGATTTTATCTGCTTCTTTTTCTCCACGACTTCTTTTATAACTATTATACACATCCAATTGTTTTTGATAAGTTCTATAAGAAGAACATACAACAAAATAATATCCATTGTTTTTAGCATCATTCCATAAATTTATAAATGCATCGTAAGCATTTTTATTAATCTTTTGACTACCAGCATCTCCCCATGCATAAGTAAGTGGAATATTTACTAAATCTTGTACTTCATAATCTTCTTTTAAATAATTATATTTATTAACAAGCATAAGTTCATTTTTACTAACATCGGTTTCTTTTGAATCAGTATAATAATCTTTATCCCTTCCTACATTTACAACTTCAACTATATCTCTTATAGCTTTATCACTATTATTTTTATAATATTCTAAATATCTATATAAATTATCATATATAAAGTATTTGTCACTTAATACATCAACATATATTTTATTATATTTATCTTTAAGTATATATTCAATCTCTTTATCTTTATAAGAAGTAGTAATTTTATCACTTTCATCCTTACTATAACCAATATTTATTAATTTATATTCATAAGTTTTTTCATAGTTCTTTTTTTCAATGATATTTTTAGTAGAGTAGACACCAATAGAAATAAATATAATAAGTGCTACTATACCAACAAAACCAATCTTAACATTTTTCTTTAACTTTAATTTCTTCATATATTCTCCTATATTATTTATATTATAGCACGTATTAAAGAAATTATTAATATGATAAAACATAAAAAAAGAACCAAAAGGTTCGAATAATTCAATAATGGTGATTCCGAGGTGATTCGAACACCTGACCGATCGCTTAGAAGGCGATTGCTCTATCCAGCTGAGCTACGGAACCAACTAACTGAACAAATAGATTATATAATAAATAATTAAAAATTTCAACAAAAAATGCCCATTTTATACAAAAAAGGCATCCACTAAGACTCCATCAACATAAAATACAGTTTCATTTATCATATAAGTATCTTTAATAGAAAGAGCAACAGAATATTTTATTTCTTCAATAATATTTTTATTATCTAAGCTAAGTATTTCATTATTAAAGCTAACATTAACAGAATTTTCAAGGATTTTATATTGCAACAACTTTGCCTCATTAGTAAGATAACTCACTAAATTAGTATTATAAGTTGGATTAGATTTCAATTTTTCTATAATAATTTCAATCTTTTCTTTCTTATCATTAGATAAACTAGTAACTGGAGTATAATAAATATTATCTTCATTTTTAGAAACATAGTACGTCGTAACTTTAGTTACATCTTTAAAACTACTAATATCATAAGTTTTATTAATGCCATAACTTCTATCTAAAATATTTGGTAGTATTTTTTTAGAATTAGGTAAATTTTTTAAAAGTTCTCCTTCAACAAATATCATAATTTTATTAACATCTTTTATTTCAGTAAGAGAATAAATTATAGCTTCTAACATTTTTTCTTCATTTTCTAAACTAACATTTAATACTTCTTTACTGAAATTAATTTTAAGTAATCCATCACTTATAGAAATATCTTTTACTTTTGTATTTTTAGGAATAACTTTCTTAAATCCTTTAGGAATATTTGTATTATTACTATCTATAGTAAGATTTTCTATTACTTCTTTAACTAAATCATTTAAATTATCACTAGTTTTTAATACATTACATCTACTAACATAAGAATCATTTAATATTAGATATATTGGCATTTTTTCACTAACTACATAACTTACATTAGTAGTAAAATTATAAGTTTCATGTTTTTTAGGAAATAAATATACAATAAGTAGAATTAAAAATGATAACGCTATTATTGTAAATTTTTTAATAGCCATTTTTTTAATCATTTAACCACCTATTTAATTATATTTTTAAATATACTTTTAAGTACAATAAAAAAAGCCATAAGGCTTAAATTTTTAATTCACCAAGTTTTAATAATTCTACAACAGCTTGAGCTCTACTTTTTACACCAAGTTTTTGCATAGCATTTGATATATGATTTCTAACTGTCTTTTCACTAATTTCTAATGCATTTGCAATATCTTTAGTGTTTTTATTTAAAACAAGCAAACGAAACACTTCTTGTTCTCTAGCTGTAAGAATGCCTTTACCCATGGTATCATCCTTTCTTACTCATAGTATTTTATGAATAATATAGAATTAAGGTGTTATTTTGCTAAATAATTTATATCAACTTTTCCAACTATATAATCTACTGAAGTATTATATTTACTAGCAAGTTCATATAAAATTAAAGTTGGAATTAAATAATTTCCATACTCATAACCAGCCCAAGTACTTCTTGCTATATTTAATTTTTTTACAATCTCATGTTGAGTTAATTTGTATTTTTTTCTAAGTTCTTTAAGTCTTATAAGAATAATATCACGATCAATATCTTTTCTTGAATTAGGATATTTTGTTTTCTTAGTTAGACCAAGCGCATAATCAATTGAAACATCAAAAAAATTACATAAATTATTTAAGTGATTAATTGGAATAGTGTCTCTTTCGGTTTCATAAGAAGAGTAGGTACTTCTTTCAATTCCGATCAGTTTAGCTATATCTTGTTGTCTTAAATCTTTTTCTTCTCTCAAATCTTTTATCTGCAACATATTATTAACTCACTTTCAAAAAAATTATAAATAAAAGATTTTTAATAGTTTTATTATGTGTAGAAATATAGACATTTTTTTAATAAAAAATAATCACTTATTCTAAAAAATATTATATTTCTATAATAAAAAAGAAAAAAATTATAAATTTTTGTTGATAACAGAAAAGTCCTGTGTTAAAATGTTTTTAACAAGGGAAGAACTAAACTATTATTATTCGTTTAAAAAGTACACTTTAAGTATTTTAATTCGTACTTTTATAACAATGTATATCGTCAGATGAAGACGAAAAAACATATAAAAACTGTCAGATGAAGACGAAAAAACATATAAAAACCGTCAGATGACAGACGTTAAAACATACCACAGGATAGTAAAATTAACTTTTTACTATCTTTTTTTAATATTTATAGTAAAATAGAAGTATGAGAAATTTATTAGGATTAAGTTTAGAAGAATTAGATAGTTATTTTGTAAGTATAAATGAAAAGCCATATAAAGCTCTTCAAGTTTTTGAATGGCTTTATATCCATAGAGAATATAATATAGATAATTTTAGTAATTTAAAAAAAGAAATTAGAGAAAAATTAAAACAAGATTTTAATACTTTTTTTATTAAAATAAAAAGAAAAGAAGATTCAAAGTTAGTTAAAAAATATTTATTTGAATTAATAGATGGAAACTTTATTGAAGCAGTAGTAATGTATCATGATTATGGAATAAGTATTTGTGTATCAAGTCAAGTTGGATGCAATATGGGTTGTAGATTCTGCGAAAGTGGAAGACTTAAAAAAGTGAGAAATTTAGAAACTTATGAAATAGTTGAACAAATACTACTTGTTGAAGAAGACATAAAAGAAAAAATTACTAGCGTAGTTGTAATGGGTATAGGTGAACCATTTGATAATTATGATAATATTATTAATTTTGTAAAAATAATTAATCATCCAAAAGGATTAATGATAGGAGCAAGACATATAACTTTATCAACTTGTGGATTAGTGCCTAAAATAAAAGAATTATCTAATTTAGATATTCAAGTAAATTTAGCAATTAGTCTTCATGCTCCTAATGATGAAATAAGAAATAAGATTATGCCTATAAATAAAGTGTATAATATTAGTCAAGTAATAAGTGAAGTTAAAGACTATATCTCTAAAACTAATAGACGAGTTACTATAGAATATGTTATGCTTAATATGGTAAATGATAGCATAGATGATGCAAAAGAATTAGCAAAATTATTAAAAGGAATGAATGTTTATGTTAATCTAATACCATATAATGAAACTAAGAACATAGAGTTTAAAAGGAGCAGTAACATTGATTTATTTAAATCAACTTTATTAAAAGAAGGAATTAATACTACTGTAAGAAAAGAATTTGGTGGAAAAATCAGTGCTGCTTGTGGACAACTTAGAAGCAAAGAGGTGTAAAATGGAAACATGTTATATGACAGACTCAGGACGTGTAAGAACTCATAATGAAGATAGTGTCACAATACTTAAAAATCAAGAAAATGAATATTTACTTGTAGTGGCAGATGGAATGGGTGGCCATAGAAAAGGCGAAGTTGCATCAAGTATTGCAGTATCTCACCTTGGCAAAAGATTTAATGAAACAAAAAGTATGGGAACTGAACTTGACGCAGTAAATTGGCTTAATGATAATGTTAATGAAATAAATAAAGAAATACTTAAATATGGGGAAGAAAATGTTGATTCAGTAGGACTTGGCACTACAATAGTAGTAGCACTTCTTACAAAAGATTATTTAATATTTGGTAATATTGGAGACTCATCTGGTTATGTAATGAAGAATAATAAATTACATAGAGTTACAAAATCACATACTTTAGTAAATCTTTTAGTAGAAGCTGGAAATATTACTGAAGAAGAAGCAAAAAATCATCCTAAGAAAAATGTACTTATGAAAGCCTTAGGAGCTGGTGAAGTAGCAGAACTTGATATTTTTGAAGTTGATATAAAAAGTGATGCAATACTCCTATGCAGTGATGGTCTTACAAATATGTTAACAGATGAACAAATTGAAAAAGTTTTAAATGACGATGAATTAACTGCAGAAGAAAAAGTTGAAAAATTAATAATGAAATGTAATGCTAGAGGTGGAACTGATAATATTTCTGTAGCATATTTAAAAAGGTTTGGTGATTAGTATGATTATGAAAGGTCAAAAGATTAGCGACAGGTATCAAATAATCAAAAGTATTGGTGAAGGTGGAATGGCTAATGTATTTTTAGCTTATGACACAATATTAGATAGAAATGTAGCAGTTAAAGTTTTAAGAGGAGATTTAGCAACAGATGAAAAATTTGTAAGAAGATTTCAAAGAGAAGCTTTATCAGCAAGTTCTTTATCTAATCCTAATATTGTTGAAGTATATGATGTTGGTGAAGATAATGGTGATTACTACATAGTAATGGAATATATTGAAGGAAAAAATTTAAAAAATTTACTTAAGAAAAGAGGAAAATTAACAGTTTCTGAAGCAGTAGATATAGTACTTCAAATTACTGATGGACTGTCTGTAGCACATGATTCTTATATTATTCATAGAGATATAAAACCACAAAATATAATGATACTTGAAAATGGACTTGTAAAAATTACTGATTTTGGTATAGCAATGGCTTTAAATTCAACACAACTTACTCAAACAAATTCAGTAATGGGTAGTGTTCATTACTTACCACCAGAACAAGCAAGTGGTAAAGGAGCAACACTTCAGTCAGATATTTACTCAATTGGAATATTGTTTTATGAATTATTAACAGGTAAATTACCTTTTAAAGGAGAAAATGCAGTAGAAATAGCATTAAAACATTTAAAAGAACCTCTTCCACCAATAAGAGAAGAATTACCAAATATTCCACAGAGTGTTGAAAATATTATAATTAAAGCAACAGCAAAAAATCCTAAAAATAGATATGCTGATGCAAGAGAGATGCATGAAGATTTAAAGACATGTCTAGACCCATCAAGAAAAGATGAAGCAAAGATAAAATTAAAATATCCAGAAACAACCTCTTCATCTTCAACATCTGATGATACAAAAATGATAAAAGCTGTAAAAGATGATAAAAAGAAAGAAATTGCAGATAATAAAAAAGAGATAAAAAAAGAAGAAAAGAATGAAATAATTGTTAAAAAGATAACAGGTGATGATTTGAAAAAGCAAAATAAAACATTAATAAAATTAGCATCAATATTTACAGGATTAGTTATAGTTATTACTTTGGTATTTACTTTAATAGTAATATTTAGTAAAACAAGTTCTGTAGCAGTTCCAAATGTTGTAGGAAAAAGTTTAAGTGATGCAATAGATATTTTACAAAAAGCAGGATTTAAAGTAGCAGATGAACAACCAGGAGTATCAAGCAAAGATATACCAGTTGGAGATGTAGTAAAAACTAGTCCTGCAGCTAATACTAAGAAAAAGAAAAATTCTACAATAAAGATATATGTTTCAACTGGAGATTCTACAATAAAAATTGAAGATTATACTAAAAAGAATTATTTAGAAGTAAAAGGAGCATTAGAAGCAAGAGGACTTACAGTAAATATTGAGCCAGAAGCAGTAGATAAAGATAATGCTGAAGGTTTTAAAGAAGATGATATAGTAAGACAAAGTGTTGAAGCAGGAGAGTCTTTAACAAGTGGAGAACAAATAACTTTATACTATGCTACTATTGGAAAAACTTATCCAGACTTTACAGATGGAAGTTATACAGTTTCAGATGTTAAAGATTTCTGTGATGATAATAAAATTAATTTAACTGTAAATGAAACAGCATCAGAAACAAATATGACTGGTACAATTTATAAACAAAGTAGAGTAGCAGGTTCTCAAGTAAAAGAAGGCGCAAAATTTGAAATTTGGGTTTATACTAAAGCAGATAATGATCCAGATACAGTTACACCAACTGAACCAAATTGTGAAGATGGATTATGTTAGAACAAGGTAGAATAATTAAAATTAACAGTGATACTTTCACTGTTTCTTTTGATAATATAAATTATGATTGTAAAAGTAGAGGTAAATTTAGAAATGAAAAAATTACCCCATTAGTAGGAGACTATGTAACATTTGATAAAGAAAAGTTAGTAATTGAAAATATATTACCTAGAAAAAACTTTTTAAATAGACCAATGGTAGCTAATATAGATGAAGCATTAATAGTAACAAGTATCACTGAACCAACAATAAGTTTATCATTACTTGATAGACTTATAAGTATAGTAACTATGGAAAAAATTGAACCAGTAATAATTTTTACTAAATTAGATCTATGTAGCAAAGATGAATTAAGTAATATTAAAAATATAAAAAAATATTATGAAAAAATAGGTATTAAAGTATTTACAAATAAACAAATATTTAAATTAAAAAGATTTTTAAAAGGTAAGATAGTTACTTTAGTAGGACAAACTGGGTCTGGTAAATCTACTTTAATAAATAAATTAGATAAAAAATTAAACTTAAAAACTAGTGAAATATCTAAAAGTTTAGGAAGAGGAGTACATACAACAAGAATAACAGAAATATACAAAATTAATAATTTTTATATAGTAGATACACCAGGATTTTCTAAAATTGATATTAATAAATATGATAAAGAAAGTATAAAAAATAGTTTTATAGAATTTAAAAATTATATATGTAAATATAAAGATTGTACACATGTAGATGAACAAGGTTGTAGTATAAGAGATAATAAAAATATTTTAGAAAGTCGTTATAATAATTATATTAAATTTATAAAGGAGTAAACATGGAAATAGCAGTTAGTTATTTAAAAAGTAAATTATCTAAAAGTGAGACTATTAACAAAATAGATGAAAGTAAAGCAGATTTAATACATGTTGATTTAATGGATGGAATATATGCTGGAGTATGTAATTTTACTATGAAAACAGTAATAGATGATTTAAAGTATACAAATAAACCATTAGATATTCATTTAATGACTATAAATCCAGAAGTATATATTAATGATTTAGCTAAATTAAATATTGATACAATTACATTTCATTTTGATGCTACAGACAATATAGAAAAAACAATTAATTTAATAAAAAAATATAATTTTAAAGTAGGAGTAGCACTTTCAATAGAGGATGATGCAGATATAATAAAAAAATATATTTCTAAAATTGATTATGTTCTTGTAATGACTGTTTATCCAGGTAAAGGTGGACAAGAATTTATGCCAAGAATGGTTAGTAAATTAAAAAAATTGCAAAAAGAAAAAATACTTTTAGGAGTAGATGGTGGTATTAATAAAGATTCTATTAAATATTTAAAAGACTTAAGAGTAGATAGATTAATAAGTGGTTCTTTTATATGTTTAAGTGATGACTATAATAAGCAAATAGATATTTTAAAAAAACAAATTAATTAAAAATTATTGAATTCATACTAATTTTATAGTATGATTTTTTATAGATAGAAAATAAGTAAGAAATAATGCTTACTTACTCGGAGGTTGATAAAATGAAAAAAATAGAC
>OLHG01001248.1_pt1 | contig 16140 bp, 14 predicted proteins | sample 1605971 | NCBI WGS metagenome assembly OLHG01 (sample SAMN03283289) | human gut metagenome | biome: human-associated habitat; material: feces | host: Homo sapiens | place: Peru | collected 2012 | reverse complement strand
ATTGGTAAGTATTCTATTTTTGTTTCATAGCCTGCTTTGATTTTTTCATTTACCATATCTTCTATTTTAGTTATTAATTCATCAGATAGTTTTCCTTGATAATTGAAATCAAATCTTAGTGTGTGTTCATCTACTTTACTTCCTGCTTGATGTACATTGTTTCCTAATAGTTCTTGTAAAGCTTTTTGTAACAAATGAACTGATGAATGATTCTTCATAATGGCTAATCTTTTTTCTTTTAGAACATGTGTAAGAATTTTATCTCCTTTAGTTACTGTTCCTTCTAGTACTTTTACTTGTAATAAGTGTTGTCCATTTGGGGCTTTGATTACATCGATTACTTCTAGTTTACAATTGTCATTTTTTAGGTAACCTGAGTCAGATACTTGACCTCCACTTTCGGCATAGAATGGATTCTCTTTAAGGAATATATAGCAATCTTCACTTGAACTATCAACAAATTGGTTATCTTTCATAATATCCATTACTTCGGTTTCTAAGCCTAATTTGTCATAGCCTACAAACTTGCTTTCCTTTTTATAGTTAATTAGCAAATCATTTTGTAAATTCATACTTGCTTCAACTTTTCTATTTTTTCTAGCTAATTCTTTTTGAGCAGTCATGTAAGCATTAAAACTGTCTATATCAACAGTGAAACCTTTTTCTTCAGCGGCTTCGATAGTTAATTCAATTGGATATCCATAAGTATCATATAGTTTAAAGGCATCTTCACCACTTATTATTTTGGTATTGCTAGAAAATAATTCTTCTAGTTTCTTTTCTCCTGATAGAAGAGTCTTTTGAAATAGTTTTTCTTCTTTAGAAATTAGTTCTTTTACTTTACTTTGAGTTCCTACTAAATCTGGATATGTTTCTTTATAGTTATCCACTACTACATCAACTATATCTGATAGGAATTCTTTATTGATATTTAGTTTTTTACCCATTCTTGAGGCTCTTCTTAATAATCTACGAAGTACATAACCTCTTCCGATGTTTTCAAATACTGCTCCATCTGATAGGGCAAAGGTTAAGGTTCTTATGTGGTCCGCTATTACTTTGAACTCCATTTGGCCAACGTACGGGATTAAACTTATTTCTTCGATTTTTTTCATTATAGGTATGAATAAATCGGTTTCATAATTTGTTTCTACTTCTTGAAGTATACAAGCCATTCTTTCTACTCCCATACCGGTATCAATATTTTTACTAGGTAGTTCTGGGTATTCTTCTCTTTTTAATCCTTCAGTGGCATTAAACTGACTTAAAACATTATTCCATATCTCTATATAACGATCATTTTCTATTTCTTCTTGTAATAATTTTATTCCTTTTCCTTCTTTATCATATTTTTCACCACGGTCATAGAATATTTCAGTATCAGGGCCTGATGGTCCTGGTCCAATTTCCCAATAATTGCTATCTAGTTTTATCAAATGTGATGGCTTTACTCCTAGACTTATCCATTTGTTGTAGGAGTCTATATCATCAGTATAAACAGTAATATATAGTTTATATGGAAGAGATGTAGCCAATTCAATAATTGATGTTGACTATTATGAAAATGATATACATATATATGGAGTTGTAGGAAAGCCAGAAATAGCACGTTCAAATAGAGCTAATCAATTATTTTTTGTAAATAAAAGATATATAAAAGACAAAACATTATCTGCAGGAGTAGAACAAGCATTTAAAGGCTTAATTCCAATAGGAAAATATGGAGTGGTTGTTTTAAACATTGAAATAGAACCTAATAAAATAGATGTAAATGTACATCCAACAAAACTAGAAATAAGATTTCAAGAAGAACAAAAGGTATTTAAAGCAATATATCATAGTGTAAAAGATACTTTATTAAAGGACGACTTGGTAAAAGAAGTAGAAAGAGAGCCAATAGTAGAAGAGCAAAAATTAGAAGTAAATCAAGAGCCTGCAAAACTAGAAGAAAATCAAACAAAAATAGAACAAATAGAAGAGCCAAAAGTAGAAACGGAAGAGATAAAAAAATCTGGATTTATGGGATTATTTAAAAAGAAAGAAAAAGATGCAGATGAATTTATAGAGAATTATAGCACAAATACACTTCAAGAAATATTTGCACAAAAAAATGTAGGACAACCGGAAGAAGTGGAGATACCAACACAAGAGCAAAAAGATAAAATGGAAGATATAATAGAAAAACAAAAAGAATTAGAAAATCCTAATGCAGAAGAACCTACAAGCAAAGATTTTGATGAAATGTATGTAAAAACATTTGGAAAGCTTCCAGAAACACAAAAAATAGAAGAAGATTCTAATAAAATAGATGTTAAAACTCTAAAAGAAGTAGGAAATATATCTGTATTTGAAGAAAAAGAAAATTATAATGCAATTCCAAAATATAAATTTATAGGAGCTTTATTTTCTACATATTTAGTAATCGAAATGAAAGATGAAATTTATATAATAGACCAACATGCAGCACATGAGAGAGTTATGTATGAAAAAGTTAAAAAGAATTTTTACAATAACATGGAAAAAGATTCTCAGATAATGCTATTACCAGACATAATAGAACTATCACACAAAGAAAGAGCAATTGTAAAAGAAAACACAGAATTATTTAAAAAAGCTGGATTTATAATAGAAGAATTTGGAGATAACACAATAAGACTAATAGGAGTTCCTTCATTATGTATGGACTTAGACACAAAAGAATTATTCTTAGAAATATTAGACGAAATAGATACAGTCGCAATAACTGCAAAACAGGAAAAAGAAGATAAGTTTATTAGTACAATAGCGTGCAAAGCTGCAGTAAAAGCAAATATGAAATTAACAAATGAAGAAGTGGATACATTAATGAGACAATTATTGGTTTTACCAAATCCATTTACATGTCCACATGGAAGACCAACAGCAATTAAAATGACAAGATATGATATAGAACGTAAATTTAATAGAAAATAATTTTATAAAGGAAATAAAAATGAACAAACAAAAAGTAATAGTTATTGTAGGACCAACGGCTTCACGGAAAGTCTGGTCTTGCAATAGAACTTGCTAAAAAAATAGATGGAGAGATAATCTCGGCAGATTCTATGCAAATATATAAAGATATGAATATAGGAACAGCTAAAGTTTTGGAAGATGAAATGCAAGGAATTAAGCATTATATGTTAGACATAATCTCACCAGAAGAAAGATATAGTGTTTCTGATTTTAAAAAACAAGCAGAGGAGTGTATAGAACAAATTCTACAAAAAGGTAAAATGCCTATTATTTGTGGAGGAACAGGACTATATATAAATTCTTTAATATATGGAATAGAATTTGCAAATGAAGAAATAGACATGAAATATAGAGAACATTTAAACGAAATTGCAAAAGAAGAAGGGTTAGAAAATTTATACAAAAAAGCATTAGAAATAGATCCAGAAGCAGCAAATAAAATAAGCAAGAATGACCAAAAAAGAATTATACGAATACTAGAAATATATCATAAAACAGGAAAAACAAAAACTCAGCAAGACTTAGAATCAAGAAAAAATGAAGTAAAATACGATTACAAAGTTTTTGGAATAAACATGGACAGACAAATTTTATATGATAGAATAAACCAAAGGGTAGATATAATGTTGGGACAAGGGCTCATAGAGGAAGTACAATCTATTTTAGAAAAATACACTAAATTTCCAACAGCAATGCAGGGCCTTCGGCTATAAAGAAGTAGTAGAATACTTAAATGGAAATATTCAAAAAGAAGAAATGATAGAAAAATTAAAAATGGAAACACGAAGATATGCCAAAAGACAACTAACGTGGTTTAGAAAAAATAAAGAAATATATTGGCTAGATGGAACAAATGAGGCAAAAGATAATGTGAATATTATACTAAAAATGTCCTAAAGGAGGAATTAAACATTGGCTAATAAGAATGTAAAAGAAAACAAAAATAGCAAGAAGAAAAAAAACAGTACAAAAAAAGTTAATAAAAACAAAGTATTAGGCATAATATTATTAGTTCTAATAATTTCATTTTTAGTGTATGCATTATACGAAATAATAAGTTTGGTGGCTGTACCAACAAATACATTTATTATTGAAAATGGCTCTATATCTAGTGAGGAAAGTGTAACAGGTTATGTAATCAGAGAAGAAAAAATAGTAAAAGGCACAAATTACAAAAATGGTATGGTTCAAATAAAAGCCGAAGGAGAAAAAGTAGCAAAAGGAGAAAATGTATTTAGATATTATGGAGCAAATGAAGAAGATATAAAACAGAAAATAGCAGAAACAAACGAAAAAATTCAAAAAGCAATTTCAGGAAATACACAAATACTTTCTGGTGATATAAATGCTTTAGATAGCCAAATAGATAGCAAAATAGATGGCATAAATACCGAAAACGAAATACAAAAAATAAAAGAACATAAAAAAGATATAGATACATATATTACAAAAAAATCAAAGATCGCAGGAGATTTAAGCCAAGCAGGTTCATATATAAATGGATTAATTCAAGAAAAGGACAAATATGATGAAGAACTAAAGAAAAACTCAGAATATGTAACAGCACCTATGAGTGGAGTGGTTTCGTACAGAATAGACAATTTAGAAGAAGCACTAACACCAAATGGTTTTGAAAAATTAGATAAAAAATTTTTAGAAGATTTAGGTTTAAAAACCGGACAAATAGTAAGTTCAAACTCAGAGGCCGGAAAAATAATAAATAACTATGAATGCTATATTGCAACAATTATGAATTCAAAAGAAGCAAAAGAAGCAAGCATAGGAGATAAAGTAACTTTAAGACTTTCAACACAAGATAATGTAACGGCAAGTATTGAATACAAAAACGAAAAAGATAATTATGTAGTATTAGTTCTAAAAATAAATGATTGTGTTGAAAAATTAATTGATTATAGAAAAATATCGATTGATGTAATATGGTGGGAATATGAAGGACTAAAAGTGCCAAAATCAGCAATTATATATGATAATGGATTAAGTTACATAGTAAGAAACCGCGGAGGATATTTAAGCAAAATACTAGTAAAAATACGTAAAGAAGGGGAAAATTATTGCATAGTTAGTAACTATGATTCAAAGGAACTAAAAGAATTAGGCTTTACAACCGCACAAATAAACAACATGAGGCAAGTTACTATATATGACGAGATAATGTTAAATCCGGACTTGAAAAACGTAGAATAATATTACAAAAATGTTACAAGCAAATTAAGATTTGGTTACAATCAATAAAAGTATTGACAATTTGAAAGAAAAGATAGATACTTATAATATGAAAATTACGAAGGAGAAAAAAATTAGGAGGTTTTTTTAATGGCAGGAGCAATTATGAATAAAGTATGGGATTTTTTAGGAGTAGATACTGCAAATGATGAAGAAGTAGAGAATGATAATGAAAATATATATGGATATGAAAGAGACGAGGAACCAGAAGAAGTAGAAGAAAAGGGGCTTTTCGGAAGAAAAAGCAAAGTTGTTAGTATGCCACAACCACAACAAATAAAAATGGTAATAACACAACCAACTTCTTTTGAACAATCAGAAGAAATATGTAACTATTTAAAAGAGAAGAAATCTATAATAGTTAATTTGGAATATGTAAATAAAGATGTAGCAAGAAGAATTGTAGACTTTATTAGTGGTGGAGTTCATGCTTTAGATGGACATATCCAAAAAGTATCAAACGCAATATTCTTAGTTGCACCAGTTAATTATGAAATAGCAAGTGACTTAGCAAGAGAAGAAATAAAAAATAAACTTTCAGTTTCATGGCTAAAAAATAATAACTAATATAAAAATTAATAAGCATGGGCATATTATTATGCCCTTTTATAATAAGGAGTGATAATAATGATAACACCATTAGATATAGAAAATAAAAAATTTGCAAAACAAATGATGAATGGATACAATGTAGACGAAGTAGATGATTTTTTAGATGAATTAACATTAGATTATGGAAAATTATATAAAGAAAATGCAGAGCTAAAAACACAAAGAGAAGAATTAGATTCTAATGTAGGAAAATATAAAAACATAGAAAATACAATACAAAATACTTTAATAATGGCTCAAAAAACAGCAGATGAAGTACAAGAAGTTGCTAAAAAGCAAGCAGAACAAATAATAAAAGATGCAGAATTTCAAGCTAAGAATTCTGTAGAAGAATTAAATACACAAATACTTTTAAAACAAAAAGAACTAGAAGATTTAAAAAAACAATTTGATGTATACAAAGCAAAAATGGAATCACTTCTAATTTCACAATTAGAGCTTTTAAAAGACCACAAAGAAGACTAAAATAATCTATAAAAAGATTGCACTTAACTGTGCAATCTTTTTTGTTGAAAAAGTGTGGCAAGCCACTTTTCTTGTGTAAAATATTGTCAAAAACTGATAAATATGATATATTAATAATATTAAATTAGAATATATGGGGTATATTATGAAAGTATTACTAATCAACCAATTTCCACTTTTTGGTGGAGGAAGCGGAATATATACTAAAAACTTAGCAAAAAGTTTAACAGCACTAGGACATGAAGTACAAATAATTATTCCGGAAAACACGACCCAAATAGAAAACATAGAAAAAGTTAAAATAAATCCAGTATTCTTTAAATATAAAGAAGAGATACCTGGACAATTACCATTTAACTTTCCTTGTTTTACAACACATCCAAGAAGCAATTTGACTTTTAATGATTTGACAAATGAGCAGCTAAAAATGTATGAAGAAGCATTTAGACAAAAAATGGAAAAGGTAATAGATGAGTTTAAGCCAGACATAATACATTCGGGACATATATGGATATTATCTAGCATAGCAACCGAATTTAACATCCCAACAATAGTATCATCACACGGAACTGATATACTAGGATATGATGCTTGGGAGAGATTTCATATATATTCAAATAATGCTATTAAGAAATGTAAAAATATTATTACTATTTCAGAAAGCAACAATGAACAAGTATTACAAAAATTTCCACAAGCGAAAAGCAAAATTGTTAATATAGTAAATGGATATGATCAGGATATTTTTTATATAAAAGAATATAACCAAAAAGACATATTAAAAAAGATAGGAATAAATGGAACATATAATAAAATAGTTTTATCTTCGGGAAGATTAGTTCATGTAAAAGGAATAGATATACTACTTCAAGCAGCAAAAATATATGAAAAAGATGATATATTAACACTTATAGTTGGAGAAGGAATATTACATAAAGAACTAGAAGAGCAAGCAAAAGAACTAAATTTAAAAAATGTTTATTTTTTAGGAGCAAAAACTCAGCAAGATTTAAATGAGTTATATAATATTGCAGATATTACGGTTTTGTCATCTAGATATGAAGGACTTGCTTTAGTTGTTCTTGAATCATTAGCTGCTGGAACACCTGTTGTAGTTACAGACATAGAAGCAATGCTAAAATTTATGAAAAAGGACTATGGAGTAATTGTAGAAAAAGAAAATCCAACAGAATTAGCAACAGGAATAATGGAAGCATTAAGTGAAAAAAACAAATATGACACTGAAAGAGTTGCAGAAGATATGAGAGAAAACTACTCAACTAAAAAAATAATAAATAAAATAATTGATTTATATAAAATTTATTTATAAAAGGAAGGGCGTATGTATTTAATAGTAGGACTTGGAAACCCAGAAAGCGATTATGCAAATACAAGGCATAATATGGGTTTTGATGTAATTAATGAAATAACAAAAAAGTGTGATATAAAAGTATCAAAATCTAAATTTAATGCTTTATATGGCATGGGAGAAATAGAAAATAACAAAGTAATATTAGTAAAACCACAAACATATATGAACTTGAGTGGAGAAAGTATTATACAATTTAAAAAATTCTATAAAATTTCTAATAAAAATATTATAGTAATTTATGATGATATAGACTTAAAAATAGGAGATATTAGATTAAAAGCAAAAGGCGGAGCAGGAACACATAATGGAATGAAATCAGTAGTACAAAATCTAAATACAGAAGACTTTATACGAGTACGAGTAGGAATAGGGTCACCAGAAAATAAAGAAGATATGATAAATTATGTAATAGGTCCTATACCTAAAAGAGAAAAAGAAATATTAGAGGGAAGTATAGAAAAAGCAGCAGAAAGTGTAATAGAAATATTAAAAAGTGGAATAGATGTTGCAATGAATAGATTTAATTAAAGGAGACATAAATGTTAGAACTAATTATAAACAAAGAACCAGATAAAAAAACTATAATGCTAGTAGAAAATGGAATACTAGTAGAAAAACATGAGGAACATGAAAATCATCAAAGACTAGAAGGAAATATATATTGCGGTAAAGTACAAAGCGTACTACAAGGAATGCAATCAGCTTTTATTGATATAGGCGATAAAAGAAATACATTTATACGTTTAAAAGATTTGTTGCCTAAGGAAGATGAAACAAAAACAGATATAAATAATAAAATAAAAGAAAAAGATATAACAGATATAATAAATGCAGGAACAAAAATATTAGTACAGGTAAAAAGAGACGGAACAGAATCTAAAGGAGCAAGGGTTTCAACACACATAAATTTACCAGGTAGATTTGTTGTTTTTATGCCAAACACAAATTTTATAACAGTATCACATAAAATAGAAAATGAAAACGAAAGAAATAGATTAATAAATATAGTAAAACAAGTTTTACCAAAAGGCGATGGAGCAATAATAAGAACATCAAGTAATAACATAAGCGAAGAACTATTAAAGCAAGACTTAGATGGATTGATAAAAAAATGGAAGCAAATAAAAAAAGACTATGACGAACATAAATTAAATGGTCCCAAATTAGTGTATGACAATAAAGCATTACTTAGAAGAACCTTAATAGATGTTGTAGATCAAAACTTAAATAAAGTTATAGTTAATGATAAAAAGACATATAAAGATGTAAATGACATTTTAAAAAGTATGAGCATGGAAGAGAAAATAAAACTAGAACTAAAAGAAAACGAAGATTTATTAGAAATGCATTCATTAAGAAGCCAAGTTGAAAAGATGAGTAATAGAAAAATATGGCTTAAATGTGGCGGATTTATTACAATTGATAGAACAGAAGCCTTAACAGCAATTGATGTAAACACAGGAAAATATACAGGAAATAGTAATTTGGAACAGACCGTGTTTAAAGTAAATAAAGAAGCAACAACAGAAATTGCAAAACAATTAAGATTAAAAGACATTGGCGGAATTATAATAATAGATTATATAGATATGCATGAAGAAGAAAACAAAAAAGAAATAATAGAATTATTAACACAGAGCTTAAAAAAAGACAGAACTAAATCACAAATATTAGGATTTACTAAACTAAACTTATTAGAAATGACAAGAAAAAATATGTGTAATAATGATGATTATTAATAAGAGGTAAAAAATGAAAGTAGGATTTGTATCATTAGGATGTTCAAAGAATTTAATAGACACAGAAATGACAATAGGGCTATTTAAAAGAAATAACTTTGAAATAGTAAATGATGTAGAAAAAGCAGAGATAATAATAGTTAATACATGCGGATTTATAGAATCAGCAAAACAAGAAGCAATAAATACAATACTTGAAATGGCTGAATATAAAGAAAAGGGAACATGCAAATATTTAGTAGTAATGGGATGCTTAGTTCAAAGATATAAAAAAGAACTACAAAAGGCACTTCCAGAAGTAGATTTATTTATAGAAATAAATGATTATGGAAGTTATTGGGACAAAATTCTTGAATTGTTAGACGAAGAAGAAAAGCCAGATACTATAAATAATTTGTGCTATATGGATAGAGTAATAAGTACAGGAAATAAAACAGCATATTTAAAAATAGCAGAAGGATGTAGCAACAGATGTACATATTGTGCGATACCATATATACGTGGGCCTTATGTAAGTAGACCAATGGAAGAAGTTTTAGAAGAGGCTAAAAAATTAGCAAAAGATGGAATAAAAGAATTAATAGTAATTGCTCAAGATACTACAAGATATGGAGAAGATTTATATGGAGAAGCAAAACTAAGTGATTTATTAAATGAGCTTTGCAAAATTGATGGATTTGAATGGATTAGATTTTTATATGCATACCCAGAAAGCATAACAGATGAATTAATACAAACAGTTAAGAACAACCAAAAAATCTGTAATTATTTTGACATACCAATTCAACATATATCAGACTCTGTATTAAAAAGAATGAATAGAAGAACAAATGGAAAACAAATAGAAGATCTAATTAACAAAATAAAAAAACAAATACCAGATGTAATATTAAGAACATCATTAATAGTGGGGTTCCCAGGAGAAACAGAAGAGGATTTTAATAAACTATATGAATTTGTTAAAAAAGGATATTTTGATAAATTAGGAGTATTTACATATTCTAAAGAAGACGGAACACCAGCGGCAAGATTAAAGGAACAAATACATCCTGCAACTAAGAAGAAAAGATATAATCTAATAATGAGTGTTGCAAAAGATATATCTGCAGAAAAACTAAAATCTTATATAGGAAAAGAGTATAAGGTATTAGTAGAAGATACAACATTTGACCATAAATTCTGTTTAGGTAGAAGCTATATGGACATACCAGATACAGATGGAATGGTAATAATAAAAAATTGTGACACCAAATTAGTAGGAGAATTTGTTAATTGCAAAGTTACAGCAGTAAATAATTATGATTTAATTGCTAAAATAAGTAATAAATAACTTAATACCTCCATATTATAAGTTGGAGATATATTGATTAGATGAGGTATAAAAATGGAAGAGAGAGTTGAATTAAAAAGACACCTAAAAATACTTAGTAAACAATATACTAATATAGAACAAGTTGCAGAAGAAATAATAAATTTACAAGCAATACTTAATTTACCAAAAGGAACCGAATTATTTTTAAGCGATATACATGGAGAATATGGTTCTTTTTCACATATTTTAAACAATGGTTCTGGAATTATAAGAAACAAAATAGAAGATATATTTAATAACCAAATAACAGAACGTGAAAGAAGACAGCTAGCAACATTAATCTATTACCCAGAAGAGAAATTAGCTTTAATAAAAAAAGAGGTAGACAATATAAAAGAGTGGTATAGTATAAATTTATATAGACTAATAGAAGTTGCAAGAGAAGTAAGCTCAAAATATACAAGATCTAAAGTTAGAAAAGCAATGCCTAAGGGATTTGACTATATAATAGATGAGTTGTTACATCTTCAAGGGTGTGGACCAGATAAAGAAACATATTATAAGCAAATAATTAGTTCAATTATAGAATTGGATAGAGCAGACGAATTTATAGTAGCAATATCAAATCTAATAAAAAGAATGGCAATAGACCACCTACATGTAATAGGAGATATATTTGATAGGGGTCCAAATGCAAAGCTAGTAATGGATACATTAATGAATTTTCACAGTTTAGATATAGAGCTTGGAAATCATGATATATTGTGGATGGGGGCAGCATGTGGAAACAAAGCATGTATAGCAAATGTAATAAGAATATGTAGTAGATATGATAATATAGACACACTAGAAGATGGCTATGGAATAAATATAAGACCACTTTCAACATTTGCACTAGAAACATATAAAAATGATAGTTGTGAAAAATTTGTGCCAAAAGTATTTGACTATAACAAATATATTAGAAGTGATGAAATATCAATAGCAAAAATTCATAAAGCAATATCTATAATACAATTTAAGCTAGAAGGTCAAATAATAAAAGAGCACCCAGAATACAAAATGGATAGAAGACTTTTATTAGATAAAATAGACTATGAAAAAGGAACAATACAAATAGATAATAAAATATATAATTTAAATGATACAAACTTCCCAACAGTAGATTACAAAAATCCATACAAACTAACAAAAGAGGAAGAGGAAATAATAAATAGATTACAAGAATCATTTAAAAATAGTGAAACTTTAAATAAACATATATCATTTTTATACTCAAAAGCTTCTATGTATAAATGCTTTAATTCAAACTTATTATTCCATGGATGTGTTCCAATGGAAGCAGATGGAGAATTTTCAAAAATAGAAGTATTAGGAGAGAGCATATCAGGGAAAAAATACTTTGATTGCATAGAAAAAATTGCAAATGAAGCATATTTTGGAAAAGAAAATAACAAAGATGCAGTAGATTTTATGTGGTACTTGTGGTGTGGCCCAAAATCGCCATTGTTTGGTAAAGCAAAAGCAGCAACATTTGAAAGGTATTTTGTAGAAGAAAAAGAAACTCACAAAGAAGAAAAAAATCCATATTTTACATTAATAGAAAATGAAGAAATATGTGATAAAGTTTTAAAGGAATTTGGACTAGAAACAAAAAAATCACACATAATAAATGGCCATGTACCAGTAAAAGAAAAAGATGGAGAAAGTCCAATAAAAGCAAATGGAAAACTTCTAGTAATAGACCGGAGGATTTGCAAAAAGCTATAGAGGGCAAACAGGAAGAGCAGGATACACATTAACATATAATTCTTATGGGTTAATACTTGCAGCAAACGAACCATTTGATTCAAAAGAGTCAGCAATAAGAGAAGAGCAAGATATAAAATACGATATAATGGTAAACGAAAAAGAAACAGAAAGAAAAAGAGTAGCAGATACAGACATAGGAAAAGAAATACAAGAAGAAATAGAAGACTTAAAACTATTACTTTCAGCATACAAACAAGGTAGAATAAAAGAAAGTATCTAATTCTAATGGTGAAAAAGGGGTCAGACCCCTTTTTCACCATTTTTCACAAAATCATAGAAAGTTCTAAATTCATAGCCTTGTTCTTTTAAATAATTAATTGAATCTTCTAGTGCATCAAATGTTTTGTTTACATCACCAGAGTCATGCATAAGTATAATAATACTTTCTTTATTCAAACTACTCTTTTTTAGATTATTGACTAATTCTGTTTTTGAATATTTTCTCATAGAGTCATTATTTAACACATTCCAATCTACAAATGTATAACTTATTTCTGGCAAATATCTTAAACATTCCTGCTTTTTAGAATAATTTATTTTGCTCATAGAACCATTAGGGCATCTAAACACGTGTGAGCAAAAGTCGGAAATTCCAATGGCATTCCCAATTGCAATATCAGTTTGCTTAATTTCATTAAAAAAGGCATCTTTATTTTTATAAATAATATTGTTGTTATGTGAGTAAGTATGGTTTCCTATAAAATGACCATTTTCATATATTAGCTTTGTAACTTCTGGATATTCGGAAACATGTTTTCCAATAACAAAAAAATTAGCTTTTATATTTTCTTTTTTTAATATATCTAAAACCTTTAAAGTTACATTATTATTTGGACCATCATCAAATGTAAGATATGCTATTTTCTCTTTGCTAGAATATACATCCTTTTGATTAAAATATGGATATTCTACATTTGGTTCACTTTTAGCAAAAGAATAACAAATTATAGAAAAAACAGTTAAAGTAAAAAATGTTGCAAAAGTAGTTATAATTTTTTTAGGTATAAAAAATACTTTCATAAAATCTCACCATAAATTTAAAAAATTAAATTATATACACCAGTTGTAAACATGCAAGCAATAATTCCTAAAAATGTAGGAATTAAAAATGCAAGTGCGGTCCATTTTAGACTTCCTGATTCCTTCTTTATTGTAATAAGAGTTGTAGAACAAGGAAAATGCATTAAGCAAAAAAGCATAACATTTATTGCAGTTAAAATGGTCCAACCATTACTAATTAAAATATTAGAAATATTTGACAAATCATCAATTTGCATTAAACTTCCACCAGCAGTATAGCTCATAAGAATTATAGGAAGGACAATTTCATTTGCAGGAAGTGCTAATATAAATGCAGTTAAAATATAACCATCTAACCCCATAAGTTTAGCAAAAGGATCTAAAAAATTAGCAACATGAGTTAGTAAACTAATTCCACTAATATTTATATTTGCAAAAAGCCATATAATGATTCCAGCAGGAATTGCAATACTAACAGCTCTTCCAAGAACAAATAGAGTTCGGTCAAAAATCGAACGTACTAAGATCTTTCCAAACTGAGGAGTTCTATAAGGTGGAAGCTCCAGCATAAAAGAGGATGGCATTCCTTTTAAAATCGTTTTAGAAAGTATTTTAGATACAACAAGTGTAACAATAACACCTATAACTATAACAGCAATAACAGCTAATGTGGACCAAATAGAAGACCATATTCCTAATGCAGAACTTGCAAAAAATATAGATGAAATTGTAATTAAAAAAGGAAAACGTCCATTGCATGGTACAAAATTATTTGTAAGCATGGCAACTAATCTTTCTCTTGGAGAATCTATAATTCTACATCCAACAACACCAGCTGCATTACATCCAAACCCCATACACATTGTTAATGCTTGCTTTCCAGAGGTACAAGCTTTTCTAAAAAAGTTATCTAAATTAAAAGCAATTCTTGGCAAATATCCCAAATCTTCTAAAATAGTAAAAAGAGGAAAAAAGATAGCCATTGGTGGAAGCATCACAGCAACAATCCATGCAAGAGTTCTATATAATCCAAATACAGATATATCTATAAGCCATAAAGGAGAATTGAAATGCTCGAATAGTAAAACTAACTTTGTTTCTATATAATTAAAAAACTTTGTTAGTAATGCAGAAGGATAGTTTGCTCCTGTTATAGTAATCCAAAAAATCAATGCAAAAAATAAAAGCATAATTGGGATACCAGTTAATTTAGAAGTAAGTATTTTATCAATCTTGTTTGTTCTTACAGAATAATCTTGCCTTTTACAATGTATTACATCTAAACTAATTTTTTCACTATGATACATAATTGTAGAAACAATAATATCTTTAAAACTAGATATGTTTATATTATTTTCTTCTAGTATTTCTTTTGCTTTATTAACACTGCAAGATATATTTTCATTATCAACTAAATTTATATTTAGGTAATTCTCGATTGATGAAATAATTTTGGAATTTCCTTCTAGGAGTTTTAAACTAATCCATCTATAATTAGTAAAGAAAGAAGACTTTAAAAGTTTTTTAACACTTTTTTCAACAATACTAATTGCATTTTCTATAGATTCTGGATATTCAATTTTGAATAATTCATCAGAACAATTTTCAGTACAAACTTCATATACACTTTGCATTAATTTATTTAAAGTTTTTTTCTTCCTAGCAATAGTTCCAACAACAGGAACTCCAAGAGTAAAAGAAAGTTTATCTAAATCTATTTCTATTTCTTTCTTTTTTGCTTCATCTAGTAAATTAACACAAACAACTACTTTATTTGTGATTTCTAAAATTTGATATACTAAATTTAAATTCCTTTCTAAACAAGTAGCATCAAGCACTACAATTGTACAATCAGGGTTCCCAAAACAAATATAATCTCTAGCAATTTCTTCTTCTTGAGAATTTGACATAATGGAATATGTACCAGGGATATCTACTAAGAGGAAATCTTTATCATTGAAATTGGCTATACCACAAGCATTACTAACAGTTTTACCAGGCCAGTTACCAGTATGCTGATGAAGACCAGTTAAAGAATTAAAAACAGTGCTTTTTCCAACATTAGGGTTACCTGCTATTGCAATTGTAAAGTCACATTTAGATTTTAAAGCTTCTATATCGTTATCTAGCAATTTAGTGCCAGTGGAACTAGAAGTAAGTCCCATAAAATCACCTCATATAATAAGATAAGATATAATATGAAAATAAAATAAAAATGTGAAAAAGGAGATATCATTGATATCTCCTTTTTACACTAAATTTTGTAGTGTAGAACTACTGTGCGTTTCATTCCATTCTCTTCAATGTAACCAGATAATGTAGTTTTCCATCCTTTATGAGCCTGTTCGACATCATTAATTTTAGTAACTACCTCGTCTTCTGAGATGTACAAATGAGGAGCACGGAAAATCTCAACGAATTTATCAGGACGCTTCCATCAATGTGCTGAGCTGGTAGACTTTCTGGCTGGACTTTTCGCCGGTCTTCCAGAAGAATTTGCCGGTGAAGCCATATACAATGGCCAGTACAGGGCACAGCCAGCAGAACATGGCAAAGGGCAGATACGACAT
>OLHG01001235.1_pt1 | contig 16246 bp, 22 predicted proteins | sample 1605971 | NCBI WGS metagenome assembly OLHG01 (sample SAMN03283289) | human gut metagenome | biome: human-associated habitat; material: feces | host: Homo sapiens | place: Peru | collected 2012 | reverse complement strand
GAGCCGCGTCTATCGCCGCAAGCTGATAGATCATTTCCATAGTTTGTAAAGCATAAAGCCTGATCACCTCTGCTGGGGATAATGCCTTCGAAAGTGAAGAGGCCTTGTTGTTGTTTCTCAAACGTGATGTTCGGCCTACGTTCCGATCAATCCGTTTTTGGTAAGTCGTCTTTGGCAGATAATTGATGAGGAAAACTTCTCATGGAATAGGGATTCAAATTCACATTTTTTTATGTAAGAAGAATATCATCGCGCGCGTTTCTACTGGTAAAAATAAAATATAAATATGTAACGTCCCCTTTTTTGCTGTAAAAAGAAATGAAAAAAGGGCTTTTTCGAGGTAAAAAATAGGTCGAAAAAAGTTTGGTAGATACAGCATTTTTTCGTATCTTTGCAAACGTGATGCTTAGCATCGATATGTACAACAGCGTTAAGGCGTAACTGTAAAAGTCGACACTCATGAACTTCGCAAACTCATCCGCTCGATAATCTTACAGGGATGCCCCACAGGGTGAATTGTACTCTTTCACGACCGGGGAAACTTGGCCGTGAAAGATTTCGTATATACACACATCTGGGGGTGGACCAAACGAGGATTCTGGCGGAATGGCAATGCGAAGGCCTATGAGTGCAGATGATTTGCGGTTTGGCTCCACCCCTTTTCGCTAACCTTACATTCAAATGATAGTAGCCAGGAGTCAGGCTCAGACTTACAGATATGAAGAAATTTATCTTTTCTATTGCAGCATTGGCATTAACAGCTTCTGCACATGCACAGCAGGTGACAGCCCAAGAACCTGAGTTCATCAACAGCTATTGTGTACTCACAAGTGATTCAACCTATGACATCCTACCTAAGGAAAGCGGTAAGATAGAGAAGCATCAGAGCAAGTTCTCGAAGATATCGAAGATTGCTGGAGCTGTGAGTGACCTTGGTTTCGCCGGAGGCATGATAGGCGCAAGTACAGGTAGCTGGTCGGGGCTACAGACTGGCGTAAGAGTAATGGGAACGGCTGCAGGAGTGGGTTCAGCTGCGGATGCAGTTAACACCTTGGCAGGAGTTGAAGGTATGGATATCGCATTTGAAGGTGGCAAGTCTGCTTATGCAATCAAGAACACCGGAAAGGATATCAAGCTACTCATCAAGGCAGAGAATAACGAGGTGGACCCGATGGGTATCTATCGCATCGTGCGATTCAAGGCTTCCAAGAAGGATAGAAGAATACAGTGGATAGAGTTCAAGCCAGCTTTGCTCGGTGGCTCTGATGCCAAGAAGAAGGGATTTCTTTCGTTCACCGGACATAAGTATGGCAATCAGAGTTATCTGCTCACCATCCCGGCTTCTGAAATCGAAGCAGGAGAATATGGAATCGTCTATATGTCTGTGGCAGCAGCCCAGGAGATTCCGGTAGGAACATTTAGTGTAACCAAATAAAATCATAGGATTATGGAAATATTGTTTTTATTGCTGTTGTTTGGCTTTCTAGGAAAGGGAGCAACGAAGGCTGTGCTTGGTGGTGGCAAAAAGAGAAAGAAGAGAACCAACTGGGATCATCTTAGCTATGAGCAGAAAGCATGGCTGCATGATCATTCAAAATAGCCAAGCTTTAAGCAAGAACGGAAATGAGTGAAATTTGTTTCATTTTAGCCGGATTCACCGCACTTGTTGGGGCTTGCCTGGTGCTTGGCCGGGCAAAGAACCATCAGGAAGTGAAGATTCCGATTTTCTTAACGATGGCAGTTTGTACAATCCTCCTCGTAGCTGGTACCATCCTGGCATGGTGTAGGCAAATATCATTATTCTGTGATATTTCATTCATTAAAACATGATAATATAGATAGTGTAACACATTCAAAAGTGCATAGATATAAATGCAGATTGAATGTGTTACATAATCAGTTTATGGCATAAGAGGTAAGCAAAATCTTGTCTATTATCCATTGTTTTAGCGGTAGAGATATGGTTGGCCAACTTGTCCAACGTGAAGTCTGGCCAGAGGTGGATAGATGAATTAAAAACTATAGGTTATGGTTAGAGAACGTAAGATAGCATTATTAATAGACGCAGAGAATATTCCACATCATCGTATGGAACAGGTGATGAAGGAAGTAAGGGACAATCAGGATGATTTGATTACAGTTAAGCGTATCTATGCGGATTGGACTAAGCCCAATCTCTCTGCATGGAAGGCGGTGCTTAAAAAGTATGCCTTCCTTCCTATTCAGCAATATTCGTTTGTTTCCGGCAAAAACTCATCCGATTTTGCCCTGGTGATTGATGCCATGGATTTGCTGTATCAGAACGATATTGATGTGTTCTATATTGTGTCTAGTGACAGTGATTTCACTAGACTGGCCATGCGTATCAGGGAATCCGGAAAGGTCGTGATAGGAATGGGAGAAAAAAATACACTAGAATCTTTTGTTATGGCTTGCAATGACTATGTATTCTTTGATGAGCGTGAAGAGGATTCTTCTCCAGTTGCCGACACTTCCGTAACGTCATTCTCCCATTCCTCTCCTATTCCTACATTTTCATGTACAACATACAGCATGTGCTCTGACCTATCCAGTTTTGTTGTTTCTTCCACGGCCACCCCTTTCGCTTTTGAGGATGAAGTGGATGAAGTTTCGGAGAATCATGTAATAGATCCTGCAGTTCCTGGTAGCCCTTCGAAGCAGAAGCCTTCTGCCAAATCCTCAAACAAACAGAGTCCAAAAATCAACAGAAAATTAATCGCTTTGATTAAGCAGGTGGTGAGTGAGACCGCAGAAAGTGATGGTTGGGCACAACTTAGCAGTGTATCTAGTAGGCTGCTTAACAAACAGCCAGACTTTAATATAAAAGACTATGGCTACAATAAGTTCATCAAGCTTATTGAGGCGTGTGAGAGCTCGTTTCTTATTGCCAGGAAACATCTGATAAAAAAGAAAACGAAGACGATAAAGAGATTGTGCATGAAGAACAGATAAACTGGTGGTATTTCATTCATTAAAACATGATAATATAGATAGTGTAACACATTCATTTATTATAGTGCAAAGATACTACAAATTTTCGTATTACTCGAACCCTTACTACGAAAAAACGTATTACCAGATAAGATTTAACATTTGGGCACAAAAAAAGCCCCCGATGCGTCACGCACCAGGGGCTTAAAGAGTTCATTTAATTACTTTATGAAAACACAACCATCAAAAGACGGCTGCTTGTAAATCCGCTTTAATATTGCTCATGCAAGCGTTGAGTCGTTGGTATGTTTTCTCTCCAGCGGTCTTGACTCCACTTACATACTGGCGCATGAGTGACGGATTGATGCCTGCACGTCTAGCTATCTCGGTAGCGTTGAGAAAGGAAAACTCCTTGAAGAAAGCTTGCACGTCATACTTATATGTAAACGTCAAGTCTTGCAAGTCCTTATTATCAGGATCATCATCCCTGCATTCCTGCAAAGCTTTCATAAAATCAGCCTTTGCCTCCTCAGCGGTAGCCCCATCGCCATCGATGACGGCATAGTTGCCCAGTGGCTCATCATTGTAACAAGAGTAACCACCATCACCATATTCTAAAATCAGCACTACATTCTTTGCCATATATCTTATTTGTTTAAATTCCCTACAAAAAGAGTTCTCCACACGTCTATTATACAACACGCTCAATTGCAAGGTTAAGGGCAGTTGCCCAGACTATTGTCCGAGCAACGTCTTTTTAATGCGTCTAAGCAACCCTGTCTTAACCTCATGGCTACCATGTCTTGGAATTCTGATTTTCATCCCATTCTTGGGATTGAACCATTCATCGTGCTCGGCACCATGTCGAGTGATAAAGCATCCCGCTTTAGTCAACTCATTGTACAATTGATTGTGTTTCATTGTTGTAATTAAACATGTTAAAGAACTCTTTGTCTGAATGACACTGCAAAGGTAGCTAAAAAGCTACAAAATACCAAATATTTAGGTAGCTTTTCCGCTACGTTAACTAAACTTTAACATTTGAGAGCAAAAAAACATCTATGCTTCACGCACGGATGGCTCCAAACTAAAAAACTTATACAAAAGGGGTAGAGAATTATCCCTACCCTCTTGTTTGGCGACTTACAGATGTACACACGACATAGAATAAGTTCAGTGAACGCCTGCGTTTACTTATCTGCTAAGATACTTATTTTCTTTGAATTGAGCAAACTATTCATCATATTTTTTAAGAGCCTCGCTCATGCGCAGCTCCAGGTCTCGCAAGCCAGGAACCTCTACCATTGCTAGCAGATGGCGAGTTTGATTGCGAACATACACTACGCATTTATGCAGCAAGCTTGCTTGGTCAGCGTCTTATTCTTGCGCTTTGCAGCCTCCTGCTTAAAATAGACATTATTGCGCTATTTGTCAGATAATTTCAATAGGTTCATATATATAAGTTTAGTCTAGTTTTATCAGGAAGCTATAGTCTGGGAACAGAAGACACCATGACTGATTTCAAATATGGTGCATCTTTAATGGTAAGTAGCTCGGTTGGCCAACTTTTTGTTTTTAATTTCTTTGAGTTTTAATTGAGCAGTTTCGCTTTCAGAAATAACTCCGGGAAATCTTGCCTTCAAGTTTCCTTTCTGTTCTTTTAATACAAGAAAAATTTCTTCTCCTTTCTAATGTGGTTCTGTGTTCTTCCCAACTTATCTTTCTTAAAGATTTGTGGATTTCCTGCTTTATTAAGTTATGCTTGCTAGCTGGCCTTTCGCCTTTTCTACTGATGTTTCTGTATTGTCTCTATAAGTTTGTGGCAAGGCAAGCAAAACGCTCGAAAGCTTTGTCAAACGTTAAATGCAAAGGTATATTGAGTTTGTGCTGTTATTCTTCAATTAATATGTTACTTTTGCAAACAGTAACAACAAGTAAAGGTTCTGTACAAATGCGCTTGCGCATGTGAGGGAAATGTACTACATCACTGTAGCCTAATACGGGGTTTGGGGAAAACACCCTGAAATCCCCAAAAACGTTAAGTAAAACGTTTTGACATTCGTGCGGCAAGCCGTGGGGATATTAGGCTCAGGGAATACTTCCCTAAGAACCTTTCTTTTTAAAACAAAATATTATGGCAGGAGCTAAAAATGTAATTGACATGAGAGCTAGCAAGGGGTTCTCGCCATCGCAGGGGAATGAACATCTTCGTCGTTTGGATGATTGCGAAAGAGCACAGAAAGCCAGGTGGAACTATGACCCTTCTCGCGAACATCTGAACTTTGAAATAGGTAAAGGTGGGGTAGTGAAAGAAGTAAATAAGTCCAAAACCATCAATCAGAGAATACAGGAAAATTTGGATTCTCGTGGCATTGTAAACCCCAACAAAAAATACATTGACCAGGGACTGGATCCAAAGTACAGAACTGTCGCAAACTTCATTCTAGGTGGTAATCGAGAAGTTATGAGAAACCTGGCTTTCGGCAATCAGAAGGTGGATTGGGAACATGGAGCCGACAATACTGCCTTGAAACGCATGCCGGAAATTGAAGCGTGGGCAAAAGATGCTTATGCGTTCATGTGTAAAAAATATGGAGAGCAAAATATAGCAGCTTTCGTGGTTCATTTGGACGAAGCAAACCCGCACGTACATTGTACGGTTTTGCCGATAACAGAGAAGAATAGATTCTCTTTTATTAAGACTTTTATGGGTGGTGTTGACAGTAGAGACGCATTATCAAAACACATGGAAAACCTTCATACTGAGTATGCAGAAGAGGTTGGATTGAAATACGGAATGGAGAGAGGAGATAGTACCAAGGAAACAGGAGCTGTTCATCGTACCACAGAAGAGTATCGTAGACAGCTCTGGGAAGAAGCCGAAAAAAAGAGAGAGGAGGTCAAAAACAATACAAGTACCATCGAAAGCCAAAAGAGTATTATCGAAACTCTCAGACGTGAAATCAAGCATTCGGCAATCAGATTGAAGGCTATTCAGACTATGATTCGAAACCTCGAAACAAGTAAGCATGATTTGGAACTAGAGATTGAAAAACTCAATAAATCTCTTGCTCAAGGTAAGATTTCCAAAGAAATGTCTGATAGTTCTCTTGCACTCATTCAGGCTAAAATTAATGCTATTGATAAGAAAATCATTGACAAGAATGAAAAGCTGGAAGAGGCACAGAAAAAGCTCGATGATGCCCAGGAGAAGCTGAATGAATATCAAAATAATATGGCTGAAAAACAACAAAATCTTGCTAGTCTTGACGAAAAGCGAGCTGCAGTGGAACAGAAAACTATAGCAGCGGAAGAAAAGTATAGTACCGTCAAGAGCAAATTCAACGAGATTGCACCTTCTGTTAATAAATCGGTAATGAGCCAAATGGGAGAGATAGGATTTTATCTTTCTTCCGTAGATATGGAAACCAGATTAAAAAAATATAATGCTTTAAAGGATAGCTTTTCAGCAGAACAGCGCAATATCTTAGATGACCTCTTTGAAGGTTCTGTCATTGGAGAGATTTGCGAGAACAGCGCAAATGTTTGCGCTATCGCCACAAGCTTATATCTCGGATATCTTGACCATGCCACTGAGATTTCGCAAAGTCATGGTGGTGGAGGTGGGCCTGGATCCGGATGGGGAAAGAATGATGATGAGGATGATCTGGCTTTCAGAAGAAGATGCTTTGGTATGGCAAAGATGATGATGAAACCATCAAGGCAAAGTATTAGAAATAGAAGAGGAAGACATTAATCTTTTTAGTTCTAGATATCTTTTTTGGAAGGACTAGGTTTGTGGCCAGTCCTTCCGAATTTATTTAAATAGGTTTGTAGTCCTTGCACTGAAGAGCTATAGAGCATGTTGCACACGTTGTGTCGCATGCTGCAATATCCGTTACCGTGTAGGCTCCAGTCTTGCGACTTCCTGCACGTTTGACGAGTCCGGAAGATGTGAGACTAGCAAGTCCGTAAGCGGCAGTTCTTTGAGAATAGTCAAGTTCTGACACTATATCTTGAAGTTGTTTGCCGTTCTTTGATTCTCGTATCTTCCAGAACACTTCCTGGGGCTTTGGCAGTAATGTCGTAAGTCTTTGGCGCACTTCTTCGCTGAGTACTGCAGATTTTCCTGCAAGTTCTGCCACTTGTTTTTCTCTGAACTCCTGCCGTGCAAGAAAAGCGGCTTTACGAGCTGCTTTTTCTTCATTAGAAAATTGCTTGCTGGCCTCTTTTAACATGCAATTTTCCTGCAAGTTATTTTGCGGTATGTCATGCTGCTGTGCATCGCCACCTTTTAATTTGCAGTCTTCTTGCAGGTTATTTTTCGGCGAATCTTCTTCATCAGTTACATTTTCTTTTGGCGTAGGAACTGCTGGTACAGGCTGCTCTTCTGGCTTGAAGATGATGTTTTTTGCATCTTTGAAGGCATAGTTATAAACGGCGTTCTGCAACACCAGGTTTTGTCTCTCGATGCTCACTTCCGAACGTTTCGGGCGAGAATACAGCTCACCTGTCTCTAAGCCAAGAACGCCTATCTTGCACTCGGTTTCTGGGTGCAACTTATTGATCTCAACGACCTTTTTAAAGGTATATTCCGCAAGATTGTCTGGAACGGCGATGAAGAAGAAGTTTGTCCAACCGATATACTTCCACATCTTCTCATCTCGCATGAGGTCATCCTTGTACTGCTTAATTTCGAGGGCTATGGTGAAGCAGTGCTGTTGGTTGAACGCACGAAATCCTGGCTTAACAAACATCACAACGTCCGAAATCAGTTGTAGTTTCTTGTCAAGACCAAGGCGAGTGGTCTCGCCAGAGTCCTCCCTTAAGCGGAATTCCTCCAATATCCTGTACTCCAGGTACTGTATAGGTATACGCTCGCTCCACGGATATGCGTGATGACATATATCCGCAACGAATGCCTGTATTTGCTTGCTTGTGAGCAACTTCTTCAACTCTTGATGCGCCTTCATATTCGCCTTTTAAGATCCTCCTAATTCTATTTTCTCTTTATAACGTGTTGCATAGGCCGGATGCCTATTGTATTTTTCTCTTGAAACCTCTGCAGGTTCTTGCCAAATGCGGTGGAGTGTTCTTTGGTACCCCCATGCTTTGGTATGGGCCACAGTTTGCAAACCCCTTTTTGTTCATCCACGTAAGGTTTGACTTGCAATCAAAACAAGTGCGTTCAGAAGGATCACGGAACGCCTCCAGTTCGTCATATCTCTCACGCTCCAGCCTGCGCTTGGCATCAGCCTCCATGACTCGCTTGCGAAGCTCCATACGCCTCTGTTCCTGCTCTGCCAAGGTTCTCAGCCTTTCCTCCTCTTCTTTCTGCCTACGCTCTCTTGCTGCTTCGAGAAGTCGCTGGTGTTCTTCTTTCCTTTGTACTAAGACATCCGGCTTGCATATACGGAATTGTCTTCCACTGTTCTCGATGAGTATAGGTGTCTCAGAATATTTCGCCCTAACACCACAACAGTTTTTGAAGACAGGACACTTTTTGCACTCATTGTAGTCCACTACTCGAATGTTCTTGCCTGCCCTGGTATATCTTTCCTCGATCTCCCCAAAATAGTTCTCGTTGTTCACCCATTTTCTGTTTTCTTTGGAGTTTAGCAAGAAATCGGAGAGAGTTTCCAGTTTTTGGTCGGACAGGTCTATTTCTAAGCAAGACAGGTTATTGTAGTCAATGGCCTTGTTATGCTGTACCTTGTACTTGAAAATGAGCTCTATGAGATATTGCTTGCCCTCCTTGGTCGTTGCGATGATGTCTGGCTGCTTGTCTTTGCGCTCATACCTGCCATTTATCTTCACGTCAACAAATTCAAGGTCTGTCTCCTTGAATATCCCATAATACGAAGGAACATGAATGCGTTTTCTCTCCGAAACGATTTGTTCGGCCAACTTGTACATGATGACCATATAGCAAATCTCCAAGGTCGCCTTTCGAGTCTCACTATGGTGGGCGAAATGGTGTGCCCTTTCCATTCCATGCCTTGCAAGCAGTTGCTCCTTGCAGTTAGGGCAAATGCAGTTACAGGCCAAGCCATTAGGTACATCGTCTATATATACCATCCTGCCTGTCCTATCCTGAGCCCATGAGAAAACGAAGTCTAATGCCATACTTGTTTTCGTTTTTAAATTGTACCGCAAAGATAATAAAACCACAATAAAGCGCAAAATGTTTGCGTTTTATTTATACATGCTTAACTTTTTGGACCTTATCGTAGGACATTTCGACATTTTTAGTAACTTTGCACCCAGAATAGAGCTGATAGGTATGCCGTCCTCGCTTCAGTCGTGGACATTGATGGTGCCTAGAGGCTCTATTTTCGTATATCACGTTTCAGTCCGCGCACCCACACGGGGTGCGACCATCTATGATTGCTCTACATTCATCGATTCTCAAGCCATTTCTTTCCAGACTTGGTATTAAACCAAATAGCAATGGGAAGTACAGCTACAAGTGTGATATTGAACTACCCACAAGCTAAAGACTTGTGGGTAGTTCAATACCTTACTATTATTCTCATCTGTTACGATGTGATATTCTGAACCTTCGTATGTACCTAGAAATACGTTTGAAGCTCTTCCTGGAGTGTTCGAATATCTACTCCGAAACGAATAATCTTCGGAAATATGGCTGTAAGACGCTTGCTCGTCTTTGGGAATATGGCAGTAAGGCGCAAGCTCGCTTTTCAAGCTTTCTTGTCCCTTAAAATATATCCATTGGCGGTTTTCGGAACTTTCTTCCAGGAACTCTTTCATTTTTAAAGGATCCAGGGGGCATGCATTGATATCTATCTCTACGCATTCTATTTTTGCTGATTTGATTTTGGCTGCTTTGTCCGTGTCAACTTCATGCGAGCGTTTAAATTCTACCCATAACTTTTGCCCGGCAGTATCTCCGACACAATCTGGTCTAAGGGAGAGTTCTTTGTCGTAGCTCTCTACTTCAATACTTTGGAAAAGACGGATGCCACCTACCTATAAAGGATGTCGAGGTAACATGATCTTCTTACCTTCAGAAAGGATTTCTTTAGCCATTAAGTGTAGAGCAGACTCAACAGCACCAACGCAATCACTACCACCAACATGAGCAAAATGATGTTGGTTATGCTGACCTTTATTCTTGGCTATTAGCTTTGAGCCGCATTCTGGGCAGGTACAGCCACATACTTCACCATTTGGCACATCGTCCACATGTACCAAGTGACCCTTTTCCCCTACAGCATAAGTTAAATAGGCATCCATTATTTCTTAAAATTAGTGATAATATTTTTTGATCTCAAATGAGTTTATCTTATTTTTTTATATTCCATTTATAATCAAAAACGACTCCGTTTACAGGTATCTGAACCTCCATAGTTACACCTCTTTGTTTCTTTACGAACATATATCCAACAATGCCATTCACCAGGATGAATGGTGTTCTTTTTCAAATACCCCTCGTCTCTAATCTTACGGTCATTTTCCATTTGTTTGCCCATTTCCATCATTTGATTTGTTGCTATCATGTTAGCAACAGCAGCATTACCTGGATTATAGGTGCTGACCGTATATCCACCATAAGGCGTTGAAACGTATGAAGTAGAATACCCAGCCATCCCAGCATTTAGTCCGTTTGCAAATCCTGTTAAGGCTTCTGCCCACATCTGCTTATTCCTAATCATTTTTTGGAAACTTTCAGATGTATAAACTTTCATACTATTAACGCTTTGGTCTTTTAATGTGCAATATGAACTTACTGTCTCCGGGGTGAAAATAAAAGAATTATTTGATAAGTTTTGTATCATGATTTGGAGTCTATAAAACTTTCCGTAATCATCTTTTATGAGTTTGTTACTAACCCCAACGATAAATCCTTCTTTTGCTATCATAGCCCACTCGTCTCCGTTTCTGTATTCCGCTGTAAATGTAGAATCATTCTCAGGCTTTAATAATGACTGAGAAAAACCACTTAACATGGTGGTCGATAGCAAAAATAACATAAGTAACTTCTTCATTTTGATTTTGTTATATAATCTATTTACTTATGAATCGAATGTTCACAGATAAGGATGTCTGTTGCCGTTAAAATGTTGCATTGCATTATCAAATCCCTTGATGAATAATGCAAAGAACAGAAATACAGCTACTATTGACGCTAAAAAATACCAATTTTCAATAATTTTATTTGTAGGTGATGAGTCTCTGCCCGGTCTCCCATCCACCCTTACGGTTGAGCATGTCCGGTTCATACCATTTGTTAAATATCACATAGTCACGCTTTGGCTGACGGACTATAACAGCGTTGAACTGCACATTGGTGTGGGTCTTTCTTCCACGGAATGGAATATACTGTCCTTGGTAGGAATGAAGCCCGGACACAAAGGTTCCACCGCTATTCTGGTCAATGCCCACACTTGTGATGATGATGGTGTTGGGCACATACGTCTTCCCATCGAAGCAGGAACCATAGTAGTTTCTACAGAATATTTCCAATACATACTTGCAGTCTGCAGCCGAGAGCTGCGCCTTGCATATCCCCACATACAGGATAGCAAGAAGAAACAAAATTATCTTCTTCATATTTAAGATGTGTTAGTTAGTTATTTATTCTATTGATATCAAACAATCACAAAATAAGTAACCTTCTCCTTGTCAATGGAGCCTTCTTACTTATTATCTTGACAGTTCATCTGAACGGATGGATAGTCAGAGGGAAAGATATCTATATATATATCATATAAATTATATCTTTGGCACTAAAGTACTTGCAGAAGTTTGATTCAAACGGATCATCACAATTGCAGAGAATTTTTTTCCCCAAGAAATGGCTAGAATAATGTGCAAGTTCCTCTTCTATACTCTCATAAGTAGTATAGAACTCATCATCCCTTAAATCCTTTGCGTTTTGGAGATTGATATTATTGTTTGCCATATTTCAGTCATTTATGATTTGAATTTAACTTAACCGCATACTTCCCATAGTGTATATGGGTGATTCTAGCAGCTTGGGTAATTCGATGGTCTCTTTTCCTGAACCAGTCAACAGAAGGTAAATTTCTTCTTTCTCTTAAAACAGTCTCTACAGGAGCATATTTCCAATGTCTCTCAAACCAATACTTGGATTTAGAAATTAAAAGGTCTAAAGCTTTTAATTCTTCATCACAAGGAAGGTTCTGCCTGAGAATCTTTAAGAAAGAATAAGCCATTATCTTCTTAGCCTGCCTCTTCTTCATTATCTGCTTTACTTTGTGGCTGTTGCCCTGCATGAGCCATGATAGCATTGTACTCTTCGTCAGATATTCGCCCTGTATCATGAAGGTTCTTCACGTATAGGTAGGTTATCTGACTGAACACCATCTTCACACCATTGTAGCTCATTTCGATGAAGTCACTATCGAACAGGTCAAGAGACGTTTCCTTGCCGTCCTTCTTTGCCTTCATTGTCACACCAAACTGTTTTTCATCATCACCTTCTGTGAAAGTAAGTGATAGCTCAAACAGTTCTTTCTCCTTTATCTCATTTTCATTCTGTTCCATATCTATAAATTTAAAACATTAAAACTTCAAAAACATATTAGCAAGTAGGTTTCATCTTTTCCTTGATATCTTCAATATTGCTATCGCAAACATCGATGATGTCCTGGAACTTCTGTTTATCCTCGGCTTGGGCAAGTTTCTCTTCTGCCATAGTCTTGATGGTCTCAAACTGTTCTAGAGAGAACTCGTTATATGTCCTCTTTCCCTTCTTGCGAGCAGAAATCGTCACTTCGTAGCCATCTTCACAGTCAATACTAAAGGAAGTAATAGCAGCATTGGAGTCCTTGCACATTTGAATTAAGCAATTTGCAACTTCTTCTTCTTGCTTGGAAGGAGTGCATTCTATCTTGTTTTTACTCTGTTTCATTGTCGTTTTATATATTAATGTTCTTTCATCCATTCGTCCACGCTTGTGTCTATGCGGAGAAGAGGAAGTGATTTCTTTGCCTCTTCCACAAATGCTTTTACTGCACCTACCGCATATACCTCATTATCATTGATACCTTTACGGTAATCAAAATAGTCATCTATCGTGATTACAGGTAAGAAGCCTAGAAGATTGCAGCCTTCATCATCAACCTCTCCGGCAATCTGAGGATATTCTTCACCCATACAACATCCTACTACATCTGTATTCCCACTCTCATAGAGAACGTAGAAGATTACGTCTGGTATATCAATAAACCCATCGTCGTGAACTCTAACGAACTTCTTGTTCGTCTCACAATTGATGATTTCCTTTACAATATCCATATTCTTTGATTTTAATCATTAATATCTAGCCATAACCACTTTTAAGCATAGCTTGGTATTTGCATCTACTTCTGCTTGACTCATAGCTGTTCTAAATTTTTTTTTCTGGCAAATGGTTTTCTGGTTGGTTCAATTCCCTCGATGCGAAGAAATCTATAGACAGAAGATTTTGATTTGATACCTAGTTGTTTTTGTATCTCACCTATGGTCATTCCGTTTTTGTAAAGGGATGCTGTTGCCTTTGCTTTAGTGTGTCGCTGGATCTTTGGCCTACCAAACTTTTTCCCCTTGGCCAATGCAGCTTTTCGTCCTGCCGAAGTTCTTTCAACGATGAAATCTCTTTCAAATGCTGCAAGACTAGCAAAGATGTTCATCATCAACTTTCCGGAAGTACTTGAAGTGTCAATGTTGTCTTTGAGTGATTGGATTTGTATGCCTCTTTCATGGATGGAAGAAACGATGTTTAGCAGATCTTTAAGCGAACGCCCTATTCGGTCAAACTTGTAAACCACAAAGATATCACCAGGGCGCAAATATGCGAGAGCGGCTTCTAACTGAGGTCGTTCCCTTAAGCCGGATTTCTTTTCCGAGAAGACTTTCTCACATCCAACTTCTTTCAGTGCTTCTAGTTGCAAGTCCAAATTTTGGTCTTTCGTAGAAACTCTAGCATATCCTATCTTTGCCATATTTCGAATTACAATACTGCGTTAAATTAATATTTAATCGTCTGTAAATCAATAACTTATATTAAGAAATGCTTATGAAAACTTAACTGTAAAAAGTTGGTCAAGTCGCTGATTTTCAGTAACTTTGTAGATCACGACAAATACAATATTACATGAATACAGGACTTGACCAATATATGGATATCTTTAAAGATGCAGTTGAAGATTCAGCTGCAAAGATAACAAAAAGTTTCGAGAAAATACTCATCGAGGTGATAATTTTGTTCATGGTAATACCAAGAAAGATAAATTTCACCCAAATGGGGAGGTATGGCTTGCATGTTGAGCAAACCTATCGCAACGCATTCGGCTTGAAAAAGTCGAAGTGCATTGATTGGCTCAAACTTAATGTCTCACTTGCCAAGCGCTTCTTGGGTAAACAGGGAAGATGGGCTATTGCCATTGATCCCAGCTACATCAGTAAAGCTGGCAAGAAAACACCACATATCGGTCGTTTTTGGTCAGGATGTGCTCAGTCTGTTAAACATGGTCTCGAAATCATGGGTATTGGACTCATTGATATTGATACCAAAGACTGCATGATGTTAAGAGCCCACCAGTCGCTAAATAATAAAGAACTGAGTCTTAGAAACAAGACTATGGTAGATTTCTATATCAGCGTCATTAAGCGTTACCGCAAGGAACTTCTCAAACTCTCAACCCTCATAGTTGCAGATGCTTACTTCTCTACAAGTACATTTGTTAATGGGATAAAGAAAGAAGGTTTCTCTTTGATAAGCCGCTTTCGTGACAATGCTTGTCTCTTTTATGTCTATACTGGTCCACGTACTGGAAAACGTGGTCGCCCCAAGACCAAGGATGGCAAGATTGATATGAAGAATCTTGACCTCACTCGAATGGAGAAGATGGAGATGAAAGATATAGAAGGAACAGCTTATACTTTGATTGCCTATTCCAAGGCACTCAAGTGTAAAGTTAGACTTGTCATCTGGCAGATGCCGAATGGCAAGAAGAAACTATTCTTCTCTACAGACACCTCACTTTCGGGTGAAGAGGTACTTCTTTATTATAGAACCAGGTTCCAGATCGAATTTTGCTTTCGTGACGCCAAAGGCTATACTGGTCTTATGGACTGCCAGGCTCGCGATAAGTGGAAACTCGATTTTGCTTTCAATGCTTCGTTCACATCACTAAATGTTGCCAAGGTAACTATGAAGGAGATGGGAATGGAATATTCTATGTCTTCATTCAAGTCACTGATGACCAACATTTATCTGGTGAGACGAATTTTTAAAGCATGCGGGTACATCCCGAACCGAACTTTAATTAGCAAGATTTTCAAAGATCTCTCGTGCTTACAGCGTATAGCTGCTTAGCACATTATTGAATTATTAACGAACTATTGATAAAAGAACGTGGTTTTTATGACGCAACGATGCTGGAACACGAAATAGCAAACAATACAATTCGAGGTTCTGCAATTTTGGAAGATGCAGGAGAAAATCTTATATCCCAAACATACCTTGTGATGAACGATATTTGCTATAAAGGAGAATATGGTATTCACAAATCAGATAATGTAGTAGGAAATAAAAACAAGTTTGACATCAATATTGTGTCTTACCTATTCCAGTTAGCATGGACAACACAAAATACGAATGTATTTTGGTCTCGATATTGGCCTTCTACAAAGAATTTTACATCTGTTGCAATACCTTTCAAATTTGAATTCAAAGCCAAAATTTCATCTGATTATAGTGATAACTCTAAAGATATTTCGCAAAATGACTTGATAAAAAGAGCAGTAGCAAGAAGTATTGACTTGAATATTGCAAAACTACAGCGGATTTATCCAGATTTTAGAATTAAAGCTCGTTTATTATCTACAAATCCTCTTTATGCTGAAATTGGGTTAAAAGAAAACATAGATGAAGATTCTAAATTTGAAGTATTAGATCGCATTGTTGATTCAAAAGGTATAGAGAAATATAGAAGAATTGGTGTAGTTAAGCCTATGAAAGGAAAAATTGGAGATAATCGTTTTATGTCCGAATCAAAAAATATTGGTACATATTTTGAGATTGTCAAAGGACATGGTTTCTTTCCAGGAATGCTTCTACGAGAAATATAGAATAAACTAATAGGGGCAAAATATGTTTCTTTTAAATTTCAATTAAACGACCAATACTTTCATAAGAGGGGAAGTCTTGAATAAAACTTGCAACTTAGGCTATATTTCTAAAGTTGCAAGTTTTCTTGTTTAAGGAGTATAAACTTATCTTATGTACGATGCGACAAAATAGACAATCGAAATGACCGTATAA
>OLHG01001232.1_pt1 | contig 16266 bp, 15 predicted proteins | sample 1605971 | NCBI WGS metagenome assembly OLHG01 (sample SAMN03283289) | human gut metagenome | biome: human-associated habitat; material: feces | host: Homo sapiens | place: Peru | collected 2012 | reverse complement strand
GGCCCGCGTTTAATAAGCGCGGTACTGTCACATATTTATGTGGAGCACTATCAACGGCATTTTGTTTATAATTTTTATTTATAATTTAGTTTATAATTTTCCTGCCCACCCCTTTCCAACGGATAGGATGATTCCACGGGAACGCATACCGCGCCAGCCATTATAAATAAAATTATAAATATAAATTATAAATAAAATTTCAAGCGAAGCGACCCCAAATGGAGCTCTGCGACCCATACAATTTCAAGCGAAGCGACCCGAACCAACGGGAAGCAGCGCGAAGCGCTCCGACCCCATGAAAAGAGCCTCCGAGAAATCAGCCTTGCTGTTTGCTCGCAATCAGCACGGTGTTTGCTCGGAATCAGCCTTGCTGACTGCTCCGACGCTCCGTTACTGGGAAGGCCTAACGTTCACTAAGGTTGCGTGTCAAAGACCGCTTACTCGCTCGTGTCGTCCTTTCCGCGGATGATGCGGATGCGCTTGGGGTGTTCGGGTACCGGGCTGTCACGCTTCACGAACCCGTCGATGCCAAAGAACGTGTCGCGCTTCTTCGCCTTGCTCTTCACAGCCCTTCGGGTGCGGATGCCATGGTCGTCGGGATGGATGACGAACGACTGACGGGTGGGGTCGAAGTGGGAGGTCTCCACCTCATGCCTAAGGTTGCGTGTGGGGAGGAACTTGACGATGAGTTTCGGGGGCAGCTCAATGATATCACTCGTGCCATCGGGGAAGCGACGGCGGTAGTGACGGCTGGGCCGTTCCTTGACAGTGAAGGTGCCGAAGCTCTCCACCGTCACGCAGCGGTACTGTCCCTCGCAGAGCATATAACGCATCTCGTCGAAGAGGGCGGGGAGCACCACCTGGCAAGTGGCGATGCTGATGCCGCTGCGTTTAGATACGGCCTGCGCAAGCCTGTATAGGTACTTCTTCGGTTCCATAAGCTAATCAAAAAAAAGAGTTGTTGCCGATATTAATAATTGCTAATCGTGTGGGACAAATGGCGTTGCAGCTCCACATATAACATGACAGCATAGCTTGCCATGTCCTTCAACGTGTCCATCAGACTCTCGTCCTTGACTTCCGCCTTGCCATTCTTCACAAGACTCTTCACACGCTCCATCTTATCGTTAAGGCGTACAACACCGGCAGTAACACCGAACTCCTCGAAGCTCTTGTGGAACGCGTCACCGTAGTCCTTGTTCTTCTTGGCGTGAAGGTCTCTCATTTCGTCGAGAACGGACTCAAAGGTGTCGGATTCGATACCTTTTGTCTTGCCATGCGAATGCTCTTTCTCTTTGTTGCTTGCCATCTCTTTCAATCCATCAGAGAGCTTGACTTCCTCGTGGGTCTTTTCATAGCCTTTGTAAAGGTTGTCAATCTTTATATGGGCGGGGGTGATACATACCCCTGCGCCCAAAGCCTCCTTGTTTGGCCTTACTCTAAAGACATCCTTAAAGCCTTTGAAAAACTCGTCACAACCGTCAAGAGCCTCCTTGAGGGTATTGCTCATGCCTTCCCTGTCAATGCCTTTGTAGTCGTCTTTCTGTTCCTCAAAGGTCTTTCTAAATGTAGCATCCTTGTAGAACTGAAAGGTTTTGCCATTTCTCACAACCCATCCGAAAAAGGGAATGATGGTCTTAAACTTACGTCCCCTAAGGTCTGTGTAGGCTATATTAAGGTTGCCGAAGCCGTCGTCCCCCGTGTAAAAGGACTTGGTAGTAGGACTGATAAAATTAGAGACTTCTTCCTGATTGTCCCCCTTCCACTGGATAGCCTCTACTGGCGTTTTTTTCATGTAACTCATAAGCTATTATAATTGTTCTTGTATGTTGTATTACTCATGTATCTTCTTTCCTCATACCACCAGCTCGAAGTCGTCCGCCCTGATGATGCAGCAGTCACGCAGCCTTCTGGTTTGGCCGCTTTGCGTGAATTGGACGAGCCGTGAGGGATAGGCTCCTGGACAATGAGGTGGCACGTCAACGCTAAGGGTGACCACTTCCTCACCACGAATACAGTCTCCGTTGGATGCCGCCACATACCACACCTTCCAAGGCATGCGCTCGTGGTTGGCGGTGAATCGCTCGGCAACACGCCGCAGTTCTGATAATGCAAGTTGCTTCATGACATTAATTTTATGTCACAAAGATAAGGCAACACGATAGCGATGGCAAGGGCGTTTAGTACATAATGTGCGAGTTAGAATGTTGTCAACGAAAACGCCACTACCCCCAAAAGCTACAACAGGAGTAGTGGCGCGGACGGATATAATCTCGTTTCAACGTCGGTCGAAAACGAGGATAACGATGCAGGTCGTCTTATATCCAATAAAATTAGTGTTACTCGTATGCAAAGGTACGAAGATTCGCAAAGACCACAAACTTTGTTTCAACTTTAATTGACCCAAGCCGATATTTAATCTAACGGACAAGAGTACATAATATATTGTTAATCAGACGGTTAAATGGCATAAAGTATTTTGCCGTTTAAGTTGGTGAGTTCCGTTTTGCTTTTTGTATATCGCTGATTTTCAACGGTTTACAAAAAATTTGCGCGGTTTTTAGAACATAGAATATATTTATTATTATTTTTTTATTTGAAATTTTAGCTTAAAATATATATTATATTATATAACTAATTGATAATCAACTTCTTTTCTTATTTTATAACACTATTCCTTTATTGATTGGGGTGCGGGGAATTTTCCGTATATGTACGATAAAAAAATAATAGAGAGAGAAAGTTTTCGGCAAATATGGCACATTTCGCTAAAGTCGTGAGCAGTCGGTTTGTAATTGCTTGATTTTCAATTGGTTTGAATGGAGAAAACTCGGTTCCACGGTTTTGACTTTCTCCCACAAAGGCAGAGCCGATTTCTCAAAGCGTCTCATAACCCACTGATTATCAATGCGTATCAAGCGATAAGCACGTTTAGGTGACAACTTAAAAAGATTTTAGTCCTTAAACGCACAGTCTTATCAGGTTTTTTTCTTATATTTGCACCTGATAAACAAAAGGCTACAATTAACAACTGATGGGACATATCTGCTGGCTACGTATCACGGATTATATGCGAGGATGGGCTCGCATGGCTCTCGGAAACGGAAAGAGCGTGAAAGGCATTCCTGTGCTTGACATTAAGAGCCTTGACGGGATGGAACAGGTACGGCTCATGTCTACCGACGATGAGCTGCCTGGAGATGGCGTGCCTGGCAACGTGATGTGTGACACGTGGCACGCGGCACTGACGGCAGGGATAGAGATGGACCCATGGGGCATCGAACAGGAGTTCGGAATCACCAGCGAGGTTCTTGACCAGTACCTGCCAGTGGAGTGCCCAGATTATGCCGTAGGGCAGGATGGGGCAATACGTCCGTGGGATAACAACACCTGTTTCGGGAAGCAACAGGCCATAGCCATACTACGGCTCGTCAGAGAGACTTTTTGGGCATCAGTGGGCAACTATGCGTCTGAATACCGAAAAGTCCATTTCGGCACTAAATACGCGCAAATAGACATGCTCGAAAGCTTTTGCAAGGATTACCACATAGACGACACGTGCATAGAAGCCATGAGGAGAGAATGGCAGAGGAGGAGTAAAAGGGGCGGCTGACCTCTATCCCCTCAGCTTTGCATTACCAGGTTTTTGAATCTCCCTCTCAGTCTTCCTCCTACTTTCCTTTCTCCCTCCGCTCCCATCTTGACACCGATAACGAGATCGTCGAAGGCATCGGTGATGTCGGTACGTGTACGTGGGTCACCGGCTACGCCGTCGGCACTCTTGTATTTCTCCAGGCTTTTATCCTTTTGGAAGTTGTTGAGCACGCCAGCGTTGTTGATAGCGGTAAGGAGATACTGGCATCGTCCGCTCTCCTTACAGATGTAAACGCTCGGGGAAGTCTGGAAGGAGAAGACGTCGCAGAACAATTGCCACTTGCGTTCATGACGCCACACGCTGAACTCTCCACGTGTGACTTTCCATCCATAGCTCTCCAGCTCCAAAACCATAACGTTGTCAAAGCGACTGTCTTCAGAGCCTTCTACAGCATAAGCCGTAGCTCCACCTTGCTTGATGGTCTGCGTGTAGTAAAAGATTACCTCCCCTGCCCCACCAGCCGCGCTGTTTCTTCTACGGAGGTACGGACGGTAGTAATTCGTGAACTCTCTCACGAGGCCACGCAACCGCACCTCGCCCTGCACGAAAAACTCCTTCATCACGAGAAGGCTCGGCTTACCTTGATAGTTGACAGTCTGCCCTACCACCATGCAGCTCATGTCGTGGCCAGCGTCGATGGCGATACGTAATGGCTCGTCATAGCGCAAATCGAGGTCGCAAGAACAATCCTCTCCCGCGCTCTGCATGGCGTCCATGTCAAGTGTCATATATTCAACATCGGTAGGCCACCGTTGCGCGTCAAGGAAACGTCCCTTTGTCTTACGGCTGAACTTGTCGAGGATGAGATCCGTACAGTCGGCACTCTCATAGGTGTTAAGCTCTTCGCTGAACTGGCAGTAGAACCCATCCGAAGCCTTGCCAGGCGGCTGACCGAGTATCTGCAGGCGGAACATCAGGTCTGGCAATTCTCGCTTCATGTCGCGCAGCCACGCCTCGCCACCAAGCATGGCGATGTTCTCAATGCTGCTGAACTGCCAAAAGACTTCAGACTTGGAACGTAAAAGATTGAGCTTGCGCAGGAAGTTGTCGTTACGTGACAAGGCAATGGCGGTCTTCGGGCTATGCTTCTCCAGGTATTTGAGTTCCGCGAGCATCTCGGCAATCTGTGCGTTGACGTCTTTAGTCTCATAGTCCTTTTCTTTCTCCCACTCGCATTGTTTCTGCGTCAGTCCCGCGTCGCTGACCCATAACTGACTGCAATAGTAAGGATTGATTTTAGGGTCTGTGCCGTAGCCCCACCGCTTGACTTCTGCCTTGCGTGCCGACAACGGCATGAAATCGCCACGCAGGGTAGGCAGCACCTCCTCCTTGACCCTTTGCCACGGGAGGTATTTCGTCTCGTCGCCGATAAGGAAAGCGAGGTTCAGACCGTTCGAGCTTCCCTTGACTGCCATGGAGAGCATCTGCACGACCACGCCATTGCTGAAATGGACACAGTTTTCCCACACTCTCGGCTTGGCAAGAGGTACGTCCCAATGGAGCTTGGCGGGTGCCTGGCCAAGAAAATAAAATCCCTCGAAGCCTAACTGGTTGACAACCTTTAGCGCGTTGGGCATGGTACGGGTATAAAGCTGTTTAGCGCTCGCCCCAACAAAACCACCCATCTGGCGAGGCATGCCGAGGACGCATTTCATCATGTGGCAACCTATATAAGAGGTCTTGCCAAAACCACGCGCGGCGCGTACTTTCGTGTTTCTCGCGCCAAAGTTGTAGACGTCAAGCTGGCCACGATGCATGTAGATTTTATGTACGCCGTCGCCGACAATATCCACCTCGCCACCGTCTTGCCCCTGCTCCTCCATGCCGGGGAGCATACGAGCTTCAAGCTTGTCACTGCTCCTGCCTACGTTCGTCCCTACTCTCGTCATCGTTAATCACTTCACCTGGTTTATCCTTGACCTCGCCGCTACGCGCCTCCATCTTGGCAACTTCATCTTCCACCATCTTGCGCTTGTCGTCCACATAAGCACCATATTTCGCGGCAATGCGTTTCGTCTCTTCATCGTCATAGTTCTCCTTTGTCTCGTCCACCTCCTTGATGTTCGTGACGACCACGGACGGGAGAAAAGAAACCTTATTGATGTCAGTCTTGTTGTCCTCTGGCTTGTCGAGACCCGCCACTTCAAAGAGACGCTTGCTACCCTTGTCGAGGGCGTTCACGTTGTCAGTCTCCATGCCAATATGCAACATCTTCTCCGCGGCGACCTGCACTTTGACCTTAGCCTCGTTACGGCTCATGGGGCTTACGGTGTCACGGATAAACTTAAAGAGCAACACGTCTTTAGTCAAAGCGTGAGTCTCGGACGGCGCGTCGGCATAGGCGTGACTGTTCTTGATAATCTGATGAAGCAATCCTTTATAGTCTACGGAGAACGGGTTGCGCAACCACTGCCAATAAACGTGATCCACTCTCGCCAACCGTCGCTTCTGTTCTGAACGGAGGGAAAGGTCATCGATTGGCACGCCACTTTGGAAATGGAGCAATGAGCTTTTCATGAGCTCTGCTGATAATGATGATTCGTACATGATAATTTGAAATTTTATGATTATTGTTTTGCGGTTTCGCAAACATGTGCTTTTGTGCAACCGCATGGTCGTGCAACCGCACGGTTGCACGACCATGCGGTTATGCAAATTAATCACCTTCTTGCGATGGCTTCAAGGAGAGAGGTTTCGCTTCTTGCCATCCTGTCTCCTCCACATATCCGTCTTTTTCTTTTAAGTACATGACACGCTGACCATTTAGCCAGTGCCACACGAACCCTTGTTCCAGAAGCATCCTCTCTGCTTCCGGCCAAGGGTCACCGATGTCAATGGTGGCTCGCATGCCCATGGCGTCTCGAAGTTGGCCTACATCCATGACCTCTACACCGAGGTTGAAATTAGGCCACGGCATCCAGCGACTCACAAATGAGAAGACCATCGTCTCTATGTTGCTTTTTGCGGAGTCAATATCCGTCACATACATTGGTTTCTTGTCATTACTCATGATTTTCCCTTTTGATTTTATGTTACACGGTTGTGCGGTTACACGACTATGCAGCTATGAGGCTATGCGGTTACACGACTATGCGACTCGAATAAGGCTAAACGTATAAGCCCTTGTCAACGCATAGGTTCAACGGCTCTTCTCTTGTGAACTGTACGAGGACGGCAAACCAGCCGTTTTCCAAAGGTCCAACGGATTGATAAGAAACGTCGGTATCGTCGAGGGCGATACGCGCGTAGTCGCCGTCCATCTTCCCCTCGTTTAATTCTTTATCGTGCTTGTCGAGGAGCCACGCCACGAAGTTGCGGGCATGATGCAACGCCTCTTGCTTTGCCACGGCAGCGTCATTGCCGTCTGCCATCTTGTTTGCTCGCACGAAGAAATAAACTGGGTAATTGAACTCTGGCCTGCGGATTGAGCCTCTGTCACTCTCTATGGTGCTCTCCATCACGACACATGGCGACTGCATGTTACTTATGCCTTTGGCCATCTCAACCACTCCCTTCCACGAGTCGGTGAACATGAACCGTATGTTCCCATTGTTCGGATTATGCAGCATATACATGTACCGTGAACACCAATGCTCTACTATTGAATAGAATGTCATATCACTTATACTTTATGTTCTTGATTATGCAACCGCATGGTTATGCGGTTGGGCGGTTGCTTGGTTTGTTACTTGGGGATTCTGATTTTGTAATACGCCGCGGTCTTTTTCATGCTCTCCGAGAGTTCCACGCCGAGCCCTATCAGTTCTTTAGCGTTCTCTTTCCATTGCTTCTTATGTTCAGGCGTGCCGGCAGGTCTTGGGTCCCGCAGCCACTTCTGGAGGTATTTAACACGTGCGGCTTTTTCCTCGTCGGTATATATCTTCGAGGGCGCGCGCTTCTTTTTGTGTCTTGTTTGGCGTTCACCCTCCTGTCGCTTGCCAATACTCGGAGATCGTGTCTCATCCGCCACCTTGCCGTTCTCGTCAAGGACATGCGCCATGCCTAAATCATCCACGACAACACGTCCGGTGCTCGCCACTTTATCCCATTCTTTATCGAGCTCCTTTCTGAGGTCACCAATTCCCTTGTCGAGTGCCACAGCAGTTTTTGCCCATCGCTCCCTTTCTGTAGCCGTGGCTCCAGCGTCATCCATGAGCAACCGCATGTTTCCGCGAGCAGTTCCAAGGTCTTTCATCATCTGGCCATAATTAGCCGCACGCTTCCGCGTCTCCTCTGGTAACAAATGTGCGTATTGGTCAATATGCTTCGGGCGAGGGACAACAGCCCCAACCTCAGTGACGACAGTATTTATTTTTGCGGTTGTGTTGTCTTGCGGTTGCACGACCGTGCGGCTTTGCGGTTGTGCAACCAACGTGGTATCATGTCCTGGTGTTGGCTTTACTCCTGGTCTTTGCAGACATTGTGTGAGGACATCTATAATACGGTGTATGCTGCGCTTGGCAGCCTTGGTATAAATCATAGTGGGTAGCCACGTGTCGACAATTCCCGCAAAAGGAGTCATTAGGCGCACGCCCTCGTTGAAGGCGTCTTGGGCGTCGGTAGACCAGCCACCGCACACTTGCTCAACGCTCATTATCCTCGCCGACGGTTCATTGGCTTTAGGCAAAAGGATATTGGCTTCCCGCTTCAGCCACTCCCCTACCCTCTTAGAGAGGTCTTGCTTTTCACCTTCCGTCATGTTGCTCACTCTTCTAAGCCACTCGTTAGACGCTATCCGGTATATCATATTTATGGTATATAATTGTTTTTTGGCCTAAAGATAATACAGACGTGACAAGTAGGCAAGGGCAAGGGCAAGGACTCTCATTATTAAAAATGTTTAATATTATGCGGTTTTGCGGTTGCACGGTTGTGCGGTTGCAGAATTTTCAATAACTTTGCATCGCTACAACAAAACAAGACCGTTCGATTTTGTGGTTACACAGTCGCACAACCGCATAATTGCAGTAACTTGCGGTCGCACAACCGCGCATATTCATATTTTACATAAAGCTACATTATGAGTAAAACAAAAGCTACACATCTCCGGCACATCGTAGCCGTGAGCAACAACAAGGGGGGAGCCGGCAAAACGACTACCGTACTCAACTTGGCAGCAGCCATCAGCAACAAAGGTTATCGTGTCCTCGTTATCGACACTGACCCACAATGCAACCTGTCGTTGTCGGTTGGATGGGACACGACAAGAGAGGGCACGCGAACCAAACCTGGCGAGCCGACTATCTTCAATGCGATATGCCTCGGACAGGACATCCCCGTCTATCGCAATGAGACAGGGTTGTACTATACGCCGTCATCTCCGCGCATGGAAGACGCCGACATCCACTTGAACAGCTCTGAGGTTACGGACCCTGTGCGTGTGTTGAAGATGCTCTTCGCTGAACCTATAGACGACCACACGGGCGAGGGCTTGAAAGAGTGGGAAAGCAGCTTCGACTTCATCTTCATCGACACACAGCCTGCCATGAGCCGAGTCACGGTCAACGTGATATGCGCGGCCACAGGTATCATCATACCAGTTGAACTGGAGCCGTTGGCCGTTGACGGCTATGTCAAGACCATCGGTAAAATCATGAAGATTAAAAAGGTGAGCAATCCATCCCTGCAAATACACGGTATCCTGCTCACCAAGAAAGACCGACGACTGGTAAGCGCACGGAGTTTCGAGGAACAACTGCGTGAGGAGGGAGACGTTTTTGAAACAACCATCAGCCGTACCAACGATGTGCCCAACTCGCAAGACCGGGACTACGACGAACGGCCCGGTATCTGTCACGACATCTTCAGCTATCAAAAAGGCAGAGGACGTGCCAAGGAAGATTTCACCAACCTTGCCGAAGAGTATATCAAGAAGTGGGGAAAGTAACACAACCGCACGACCATGCAACTGCACGACTGCATAACTGCAATAATATGCAACCACTTAACTACATAACCGCATAGTTGAGCAGTTGGGCAGTTACTAAAACACACGTATGTGCAACTATGTGGTTGCATAGTTGTGTGGTCGCACAGATAAGCAACCGCAAAAACATAGGACATGAACAAGAAAGAAAAACCGCAGCGCAGATCGCTAAACGCAAGAATAGACGCAGAGTTGGCAAGCGCAGAAAACATACCGTTGGCAGGAATGACCAGAGAGCCAGCAAAACCAGTGAAAACTCCATCGCAGAGCTCAACTTTGGGGCGGGGTGGGGGAGAGCCTATAGCAACCAAGAAGGCAACGACCATCATGCCCAAGGAGGTGTTCGTGGCCCTGCAACGCTATTGCATCAACAAGGACACGCCCAAGCACCGTGCGCTCTATCTCTTCATCCTTGACGGACTGCATGCCGCTGGGGAAATCAATGATGCCGACTATCAACGCTTCCGCGATATGGCCGAGCAGATAACTACAACATACGAAAAGAAGTAAACAATCAAGACAAATGAAACAAGAAAAATTATCTTCTATCCTCATGCTCCTCTTCCTGAGCATGATGGCCATCAGCTTCACCGCGTGCAGCAGCAGCGACGACGAAGAGGACGACGGATCGCAACGTTACAAGAATCAAATCATCGGAACATGGTATGGCGACCGCGTTTCGTATGTGTTCGAGTCGGACGGCACCGGATGGTGTAACAGCGACAGCTGGGACGTTATTGCCAACTTCAAGTACACCATTGAGGGGCAAGGCGTGCAGATGCATCAGTTCACCTACGTCAACACCACCACTGGCAGTCTTTGGTACGGTGAAGACCAATCTGCTTCCTACAATCCTGAGCAGAACACCATGCGCATCGAAGGACGTGTCTTCACGCGTCAGAAGCCGACACACAAACCGCCCACAGAGGAGCCGGTGGACACCGTGGTGACGGAGTAGGGTAGGGCGCGCCTTCATCACACCCGACACTTCAACGGCAAGGAGCCACGCTCTTTGCCGTTTTTCGTTGTGGCGCTCACCTCTATAGCCGACACTTCCGTTTTTGTCGGGATTTTCAACTTGCTAAATACTTCTAACTCAAAGGTTTACAAATTTAGCTATTTCTAATTATTCTTTAAAGTTACTAATTTGTCGGTAAAACTATAAATCTGTCATCAAAGTTGTGTTTTTCCGACCGACCTAATTATTAGGCAGTTACGGCTATATATTTGGATTATACTATATCGACCACTCTATATATCAACAACTTATGGACTTTGCCAAATTGAGGACAGATTAACAGCTAAAAGAAAAAATCAAAAAAACTCCATTCTTATTATATAATTATTGGTATAGATAGTATATAGTATATAAGGCTTTATAACTTATTGATAATCAAATAATAGCAAGGTGAATTGAGGACAGATTAATAGCTTTTTGAGGACGGATTAATAGGTATTATCTATGAATTGAGGACAAATTAATAGCTTTGGAAACTCCGACAAATAGGTAACTTATTGGAAGCAAGACATCTTGATAGTCAGTCGGGAAAAAAACAACAAAAAAATCCGTTTAATATTTTATTTGTTTTATAATAGGTTTATATATAGTTTATATATTTAAGGAGTGCGTAACTCTTTGATAGTTTGAAAGTTGACTTATGTCTTGGTCGGAAAAACACAACATCTGGTCGGAAAAACACAACATCTCGGTCGGAAAAACACAACTTGCGGTCGGAAAAACACAACATCTGGTCGGATAAACACAACATCTGGTCGGAAAAACACAACATCTGGTCGGATAAACACAACATTATATTTCCTTAACCAAAGTTCCTCTCGAAATGCTTGTTGGTCTCGATAGTTCTTTGTATCTTTGCCATCGCTACAAACATATTGTTCAACCTCTCTGTATGACGCGGACGGACTGTATTCCATCGTACATAAAGAAGATATTTATAGGCGGCAGCCCTTTTCCCCACTGTCATCAGAGGTCGATTGTTTGTAGCAGAACATTTAGGGCTTGCCGCCTTTTTGTCTCTGCTACGGCATCGACATTAAAAACTCTAAGGCAATGGAAGATAAGATTCCAACAACATCCAACAAAACGTCGGTGCAGACCGACAACAGCAACTTGCCGACACGCTACATCCGGCAACCTTATCCCATCTCGGCCATACAAGCCGACCTGTCCACACAGCAGATACGCATCCTCGTTGGTATGATGCAGAGCATACAGGATGGTGTGCAAAAGATGTTCGAGCGTGGAGCGGTGAACGGGCAGCTGTCCCTGTTCCCGGAAATGGATGACGACCGCGTGAGCATCGAGTTTAAGTTTAGCGACGTGGAGAGCCGTCCTTATGCTTACCGTGACGTGGAGCGGGTGGCCAGGAAGTTCATGGATATGGTATTCCGATATGAGGACAAACAGAAAGGGGAGATTACCCTATCCCATTTCGTGGACGAAATCACCTATCCCCGTTGTGGCAGCAAGCGTGACAAGATACGCTTCACGTTTACGAAGAAGCAGGCACAGACCGTGTTCAACTTCACGATGTACAGCCGTTACCTTCTTCCCGTGGCCACTTCTTCGAAGAGCAAATACACGGCCCGTATCTACATGCTCGTCACGTCGGCACGCGGTTTCGAGCAGGAGAACAGCGGTGTATATCATTGGTATATCAGCTATGAGCAGCTTAGGCGCATCCTCGGTTGCGATGACAAGGACATCCGGGAGCGATGGTACCGAAAGAGCCAAAAACTCTACAAGCATTTCAAGGCAGACGTGTTGCGCACCGCCGAGCGCGAGTTGAAGGCTCTGGCCGACGATGGCAAGAGCGACTGTTGGTTTGAGTTCATGGAGCTGCCCGAAAACTTCAACGGAGAGCCGAAGCGTTTCGACTTCATCGTGCATCGTACAACGACGGGCAACGAGCCTGAGCAGAAACATATTCAGTCACCTGTAAACCAATGGTAAGCGATGGAACAGAATAGCTATGCAAAGAAATGGAACGAGTGCCTGGACATCATCCGTAAGAAGTGCGGAGAGAAGTACAGACATTGGTATGACGTATGGTTTGGTGACGTGCGCTTTGACAGCTACGACGAGCAACGCGCCACCATCACGCTGCGCGTGCCATCAAAGTACGTCTTTGAGTTTTTGGAGTCCAATGGCATGAAAACGTTGAAACCATCATTCCACGATGTGTTTGGCGATGGCATCAGCCTTGCTTACCGCATCACGCCCCATGAGCCTACGACTGAGGAACTGGTGGCTTATCTGCAACGGCAGGGAACGGGAGGACAGACGGGCAAACGATACCTGCATGTAGAGAACGCACGGCAACGGATGAAAGAGTTGTTGCGCTACCATCTAAAGGACAAGCCGATGCAATGGCTCAAAGGATATGACAGGGTTGCGAGTTGGCTGGAGGATAACCACGGACGCGGATTGATATGTGTGGGAACGTCCGGGTTGGGGAAGAGCCTTATCTGCCAGAAGGTGTTGCCGGCACTCATCAATGGGGGTATGCACGTGGCTTTCGCCAACGCGATGGAACTGCACGACCGTCTCGAAGAGCTGAAGCGTGAGCGCATCGTCGTCATCGACGACCTCGGCAAGGAGCCACGCAAACACTATGGCGACACCGACCAAAGTTTCTATGAGCTTTGCGACAATGCCGAGCGCACGGGTGCTCTGCTGATTATCACCACCAATCTCTCCACCAACATCACGGACGACCCACGCTTCAAAGACTCTATCCAGAACCGCTATGGCAACGAGGTATATTACCGTCTCCAGGCCATCACTCATGTAGCCATATTCGAGGGCAAGAGCCTGCGCGAGTGATATGGGCGCCCAAAGGAAAGGAATTGATGCGACCAGTGTCAATTCCACGTCTCTCTATGCTCCCATGCCCACCGTGCATTTTGCGGTTGTGCGACCGCATAGCTTTGCGGTTATCGTCTCACGCACGAGTTTAGCGCGTGATTCCCAATCCGCGATAGCCTCGTTGTCGTTGAGACAGACGACGCCAGCCATCGGGTCGTTGATGAGCGCGGGGAGGTCGGCGGTGGGCGTGTCCTCGTCGGCGTACTGCATACGCGGGGCATGGTCGATGTCAAGGCCCGCGAAGTGCTGATAGAGCAAGTAGATGTACTGGTTGAACGAATGTTCGTTGCGAACGAGAGGACTCATCCACCGCTCTATCTCCTCGCCATGCCGTTGCCATACCGCCTCACAAGCAGAGCGGAGGATGGGCGCATGGGAATGCCCCGTCGTCAGCCAGGTGCGCACATAGTGCTTGCCAAATGGTCTGCCAATCATGTTCTGCTGATTCAGACATTTCCGGTGAAAGATATTCGGCACTTCAGGAAAGAGTTTTTCTTTGATGTGGACACACGGACGACCATCGAGAAAGAAGTCGGACGGCTGTAAAGGTGAGAGCGGAAACATATCGTCGTTGGCATAGACAAACCTTTCCGACAGCCCCGGTATGCGGCCTAAGAACATCTCGATGCAGGGCGAGGAAAAGCAAGGAAGATACTTCTCCGGAATGAAGTCACGATGAAAGGCGATATGCACCTTATCGTAGCGTGACATCCACGGCTGCACCTGACTCTCACGGGCGAGAAGGATATGGATGGTACGGAGCCACGGCATATACTTCATGCAACAACGAACCAACAGTTCTTCCGTCCCCCATGAACGGAAGCGGACGTTGGCACAAGCGTCATCGCCGTGGTAACGACGATAATCGCTGAGCCAGTCCGCATCCTGGGGAAACACCATCGGAACTACTAAATCAATATTTTTCTCCATATCTTTCTACATTTTTCTTGCCCGTGTCATAACTATCTATTATTCCACCTTTGCCATAGACATTAAAGACACCCTTGATACCCTTGCTGACAGCTTGCTCCATGACCTCGCTGTTACGGTCAAGACTTGCTTGAATGGCCGCAAGCATATCGGTGAATGCAGGTTGTGCTGAGCCAGCAGAGCCTTGTGCGCTCGCGCCATCGGCAAATTCATCGAGGTTACCGTCGGCAAAGTTGCTCATGCCACCGCCACGCTGACGGGTAGCACGCACACGGCCACCATTGTAGAGCGTCTGGATTGCCTGCCATATTCCCGTGTCGTTCATCTGGAGTCGGCGTGTCGTATTGGCGTCGATAATCGCCTCACGGCCACGCTCACCGACAAGGTGGAACTCTGGGCCGTTGGTAAGGTGAGTAGTTGGGTTCGCACCCATATATCGCGCGCGATACGTTTTACCATCGGCGGCATCCACGTTGTATCGCTGTCCAGGGGTTAGCGACGACGGGTTCGTGAACTCATTGACGTTACCCTCGGCATAGGTCAGCATACCCGTGGAGAGACGGCCGGCAGAAACGTTAGCACCAGTTGCTTGAGCGATTTGCGATTTACTCTTTGACGCTTGACTTACGGCCAAGGCCATCAAACCGCCCATTAGAGCAGTCACGGCGGCATAAGTTGCTATTGCAGCCGGATATGGCATCTCACCCAACAACTTGCCGAGGATTCCAGGCATCTGCACCGTTTGCTTAGCTTGTTGCTGGAACAAGTCGGTTGTCAGCATTGTTATGGCTGCTTGGCCAGCGGCTTGCACAGCGAACATCTGAAATTTCTGCGAGGTGCTCAAGTTGTTATTACTCATTGCTTGGTAGGCGGTGCCGTAAAGATTGGCGGCTTGTGTCATCTTGGCGAAAGCACTGCGGGTGCCTTCTTCGTTTGCCTTGTTAACGCTTTTAGTGGAAGCAATGATTTTATTGTTATTGGCGATTTGTACCTTGGCAGACCCGTTGGAAGCGGCTATCTGCGCGTCGGCAATTTGTTGGCTCTGTTCGGTGATGTTCTGCACTTGCTCATCTGAGGTGCCCGTCGACCACGACTTGCCGTTCCAGCCATCTTGCGTTTCGTCAGACCATGGAGACTGCCACTGGTCGTCCGGCTCTTTTGCGCTGTTTGCTTGTGTGTTGTCAAAAGGATTCTCATTCACCGGTAACCCCGCACGTTTACGACGGGCGCGTGGCCATGTGGATGGATTATTCTCATCTTGATAAGGGTTTTCCACGTCGTCAGGAGAAACAGGGTTGATAGGGTAGACTATGTTACCCAACGCGTCCACAGCCATGCCCTCAAGATTTCGTTCAAGGTTCGTGAAATCGTTACTCTCCACGGGGCGCGTAGCATACAGGGCTTCGGTGTTGGCAATCAACGCCGAGGTGTTGTTGTCCACGGCTTGGTTTTGCATGGCCGCGTTCATCCAGTCGGTGATTTGTTCGTTTATCTTACTGTTGACGTCGTCCATCACCTTCTTCCACGCGTCAGCCGTGGCGTTCTTCTGTTCAATCTCAAGCTGTCGCTTTAAGGCGTCCTCGCCATCGAGACTCTCATAATGAGACACGGCTTCTTTCGTGCCCGCATGCTCGGTTATTATATAAGTGCCCCCGGCACTGCCCTCACCCGTTAGGCGCATCTTGGCGAGGCTGTTGTAATAGTCGGCCTCGCCCGTCACACTCGCTTCAAACACACTCTTAGCGGAACTGGACAGCAGCGAGCCCCATTCCCTCAAAGACGTATAAAGGCGGTTCTCGCTTTCCTCCGCCTTTGCAGCGAGGTCGGCGCGCTGCTTGGCGAGGTCGGCTTCCTCTTCAGAGAGAG
>OLHG01001230.1_pt1 | contig 16274 bp, 14 predicted proteins | sample 1605971 | NCBI WGS metagenome assembly OLHG01 (sample SAMN03283289) | human gut metagenome | biome: human-associated habitat; material: feces | host: Homo sapiens | place: Peru | collected 2012 | reverse complement strand
ACACTTGTTGCATAAATATCAGTAACTTTTTGATAAAATCGTCTTTCTGATAATCTTATTTCTCTTATTTCGGCAAGTAAAGAATCATAGTAGTCTTCATCAAAGAACGTACCATTTGCCATTCTCTTTTTATCTATTATATAACCTTTTTTTGAAAACTCTTTTAATATATAAGTTGCCCACCTTCTAAATTGGATGGCTCTATCTGAATTTACTTTGTAACCTACTGAAATAACCATATCTAAATTATAAAAGAGTACATTCCTAGTAATTTCTCTATTGCCTTCTTTTTGAACTAGTGCAAAATTTGCACTAGTTGAATCTTCATTTAATTCAAGCTCAGAATATATGTTTTTAATATGCTTAGTAACTACAGTTCTATCAACATTAAAAAGTTCTCCAATAGCTTTCTGTGTTAGCCATAAATCACCATTTTCAAATCTAACTTGAATTCCTTTATCGTGTGTTTGTCTTTCGAATATTAGAAATTCCGCACTACTGCTTCTTATCGTTAAATCTTTTGCCATTTTCTTCACCTCCAGCATTTATTGAATATTTTCATTCATTACTTTCACTTTCTTTTTTCCTTACCAACTTTAATATCAAAATAATAATTCCATATATTATCCAAATTACTATATCCAATAATATACTGCAAATTACTATGACAAATCCTAATACTTTTGCACCCATAAATGATGTTAACTCCACTATGCCTGAAAAATTTGATCCATCTACATATAAATTGTTATCAGCACTATTTATTAGGTTATTAGATACACTTATTCCAAATATTATTCCCAAAATAATTATAATAATTGATATTACCACCAGTATTTTTTTGATATTTTTATTCATTTTTACTATCACCCTTTTTCATTTTGTCATATTTCATAGCACTTTTCTTCTTAATATATTTAATTTAAAATAAATATTTATAATTTTAATAAAAGAATCCTATCAAACTCATACATTCATAGTATAACACAATTGTGATATAAAAAAAAGAAAATAATCACTTATCTTCTTTTTACTATATTCCTCTTACACGGGAAAAACGAAACTTTTCTTTTTGCACATTGCAATCTATTATTTGTCTATATTTTGGATCAAGATATTTTTTAAAACCGTCATATATACCCTTTTTAAGATTATATCTCTCTTTATATTGTAGGCCATACATATAAGGATAGTAAGAAGATTCATCCATTAATCCTAAATCACTTGCTCTACCTACCTTTATAGTTCCTATGCCATTGTTGGTTATATAAATAACTGTTCCATAACACATATAAATTGCAAGTATTCCATTACCATAATATTTATTAAAGAAAACAGCATTATCTAAAAAATCATCTAATCTCATATATTTTTCATAAAAATTGCTTTCAGAGGTTAAAAATTCATCAACTTTGGTTTTTTGACTATCATTTATATATTTTCTTAAAAAATGAATAAATTTTCCATCATTGCTTAATTTGATAACAAATTCCGGATCATTACTATACACATTTCTTGTTATAAAAATTTCATAATTATCATTTTCTTGGTTTTCATTCTTATCATTAGCATTTTCAAAATCCACCTTGACTTTAAAATCCAATTTTCTAAGACTTGATAATGTTTCTTTGTTTAATTTATTTTCTTTTACAAGTTGTAATTTTGCTAATGCGTCCCTTAATATATCTAAAGAAGTTTGAATTTGCTCATTATCAGTAAATTTTAATTCTTTCATTCTGGCATTAAAGTTTACTAGTATAGCATTATAAGTTTCTTCGAGCTGTTTATCTAAAGCCTCTTTTTGCATAATCATAGTCATTATTTCACAGCGAAGTCTATTAGCACCGTCCTGTAAACTAATTTTATCATCAATGATATCATTTAAAATGGCTTTTTTCATATCGGTTATTTTTTCTAAAGTATTTTCATTCATAGTTATATCTAATGTTTGAATTATATTATTCAATGTATTTTCAATATTTTCATAATCTTTATTTATAACATTTACTTTTTTAATAAATTCATCAATGCAATCTACTATATTATTATCATACTTTTTTAGAAACTTTTCAGGAATATTATTCAAAAAAGTTTTTCTATATTCTGATAGTACACTATTAATTTTTGCTAAAATGTTGTTGTAAGCTGAATTTAAAATAACCTTATTAGAAATATAAGCAAACGAATTTACAAGTTCATTAATTTTATTAACACATTCATATTCAGCACTTCCAGATTCATAAACTTTTTTACTCACAAATTTTTGCAATTTTTCTTTTAAACTATTGAAGTATGTTAAATCATAATTAGTGGATTTACCTTTTAAAGCAACATAAGCAGCATTTACTTTTTTCATCATTTCATCGCTTCCACCCATATCTGGATGATATTTTTTAGAAAGTTCCAAATATTTTTTTCTTAAATTTTCCTCAGTAAAAGTACCTGTAAAACCGAATAAATTTAATGATTCACTATAATTCATAATAACCCCTTAAAAAAACTCATTAATTATACAATGAGTCTCAATTTCACTTTTTTGCAACCCCCATTGCTTAATCAGTGATTTAATTATAGCATAAAAGAGGCAAAATGTCAAATCAGTGTAAAGTTTTAATTATATTTTACCTTGTTTTTAATTTTTTCATAGTCTTTATGAACATCATAATAATCTGGAAAAATATTTTTGTATTTATTATATATTTTAAGCCAATCATCACAAAGTTCTTCCTATTTTAATGAGGATAACACTAATTTATATAGTTCTTCTTTCTTTGTTATTCCAGTATTTTTAATGTAATTTATACCTTCATCAATCTTATTCATTGAAAAATATATTTCTAATTTAGGTAACACCTAAAGCTCCAAAAGTATTCCAACTAGAAAATAGTAAAGAATATGATCCTCTTGAAAGTCTATTATAAACCATAATAAGTAAATTTGTTGCACCTAAACCATCTTTTGCATCCGGAGATATTTTAGTAAGATTTTTATAATAATTTTTAACTTTAAATCTCCATTTACTCCTTTCAGTTTTTGATATTATTCTATTAGGGCTTGCATATAACCCACTATCAACATCGGATAGAAAAGATAATATTTCATTTGCTAAATCATCAAAGTTAATAGTCTCGATTCTTTTTAGTATTGATTGGTTTATCAATATTAATGATAATGTCATCAATCTCTTTTTCCTCTTTAATTTTCTTAGGAATAGACTTATAAAGTTCCACGATAACCTTTTTTAAGTCACCTTTTGGATAATCTTTAATTTTTTCTTTTAATTCACAAACTTTCATATAAAACCTTTCTATTTAAAGATTCCCCAATTCATTCATTAACAATATATCATTTATTAATATATTTATGCAAGCAATTTGAATAATATTTTTATCCAATATGATATGGATCTGTAGAGGTTCCTGTTCCTCCAACTATTTTTAATAAACTAGAATCTAGATAAAATGTTGGGCGAATTGCATACTGAAAATAGTAGACACCATTATTAGCGTAAACATAACCAGCCGAATCCAAATGAGAAGCAATACCCGGATACGAAGCATAAGGGGAAATAAACCATTCAGCTTTGTTAGACCCCCAACTTATTGATTGAGATTTATATACCCAATCATTATTTTTACAATCACTATATGATGAACTTTTCCAATTATATAATGCTTGTGCTCTACAATTTGCCTTACTAGTTGTTGTACCTCCGACACTTGCATAACCATAATCACTTGGGTACATTAATCCTACTTTTGCATATATACTTGCTGGATTACCACTATATATTGCATTTGTATTTCTTTCCTCTGTATATGTACCATCTGCTGTTAATGTTTTCCAATTCGATGAACTTGCTCCTCCTAAATGCCATTTTGCTTTTACTATTGCACTAGATAGTTTACTATTTACTCCACTTGTGGCAAGAAGTGTACTTAAGTAAGTTCCATTAAGTTCTGTATTCAGTGTTGATTTACTCCAATTACTAGTTTGATTCGAGGATGACCCACTCCAATATTTGCCACTTGTTCCTCCATAGTTATTTGTATCAAGTATTTTTAACAAATTTTTTTTACCTGCACTAGTTGTTCCATTTGAAGAATATTCTTCATCAAATAAGCCTATTATTCTAAATAGTAAAGAACTACTTGAACAACTTCCACTTTTTTGATTATCTAAACATATGTAGTTATTTGGATTTGCGCCTTCATACCTTAATCCATTTTCATCAAAGATATCATTATTATTTGCTATCATTAATGTCTCAAATGATGTTCCAAGTGATATTATAAATTCTTTTGTAGCAATATTTCCTGCACTATCTTTTACCCACAAATAATATGTTCCTTCAGCATTTTGTGTAAAAGAAATTGTTTGACTTGTTCCCGAAAAACTATTATATTCTTCTGGTTCTATAGTACTACTTTCACTTACTCCATAAAATGCAAGCGATATGTTATCTGTGGCGGTAAATGATACACTAGTTGAATCTACTGAAACATTTGTTATAGCAGGTGCCTCGCTATCACTATTTTTATCAGCATAAACATTACATACTGCTTTTTGGGTTGTTAATACTACAATGTTTCTTCCTACTATTGAAACTGTTGCTCCATTGCTACAACTTGTTTTACTTGTATTTATAGTATAGTAATATCCTGTTTCATATAATGGTAATTGTCCCATCTGATTATAATTTTTATCATCAGTATTACCCTCTTCTTGCTGAACAAATAAATTTACTTCATAATCATCAATATATCCATCTATTGCATCAAAATATACTTTACATTTCCCTTTCTTTGTTGCATCTACATAAAACTTTTGATTCTCATACTTTTCTATTGTTATTCCTGTATCACATATTGTTTTAGAACTTTGATATGTGTATGATGATGAACTCGGTACATAATAAGAAAGTGCATATGTACCAAGACCAACTCCACTATCATTTTTATTTTCTCTATACACTTTAATTGATACATCTGATGAATCTATAAGAGCTACTCCAGAAATTATTAATTTTGAACTCTTATTTTGATAAAATGAATATGATATTAAAATTATGCTCGAAAGTATTGATAAAATAATTATTGTTAATATTGTTAAACATCTTTCTTTATTATTACTATAATACTCCTTAAAATTATTTATTAATTTTTTCAAACCACTCACACCTTCCAAACCTAGGTAAATACTATAGATTATTTTCACAAATTATAAACATTTGCGAAAGTCTATCCTCGTATTTACGTTACTTTCATCCTAATTTTAGCATTTTTTTAATTGGATTTCTAGTCCTTTTCCCATAAAATCGGCATAACATTTTCCTAAATGTTTATATTTTATGAAAGACTATCCCTTATAAACACTGGGTTTGGGAGGCTTTTAATAAATTTTTTAATTTAAAAAAAATGTAAGAATTTTTTGTTCTTACATTAATAATTTATCAATTTGATTATTATAGTTATCACTATTTGTAATAAATGAACCACTTATAACTAAATCTACTTTATCCTTAACTAGTTTAATAGTCTCATCATTTATACCACCATCAATAGCAATATTAAATTTATAGATATCTTTTACGCTATATAAATAATCTATGGTAGGAATAACCTCTTTTAAGAAAGGTTGACCTCCTTTACCAGGGTTTACACTCATAACTAGGACTTCATCCACCCAAGAGAAATATTTTACAAAATCCATAACATTTTCATCAGGATTTATAGCAATACCTACTTTAAAATTTAAGGATTTAATATACTCTATAATGTCTTTAGTATCTTTTACATTATGAATTATTATTTCATCAATATTAAGTCCCTTTAACATATCTACATATCTTTTAGGGAAGTCTACCATAAGATGCACATTTAATTTTTTATTTACCCTATTAAATAAATTAAGAAAATTATTTTTATTAAAATTATTTGTTTTAACATATGAGCCATCACATATATCACAGTGCACAAAATCTGCTTTAGAATTTTCTATTTTTTTAACAGAGTCTTTATAATCTTTACTACTTAAATAACTTACTGCGATTTTCATATATCTCCTTTAGAAAAAGTTTATAATTTTCATATCTACTTGGAAGTATCTCTTCATTATTTTCAATACTACAACCTTGTGTATTAATATGATTACAATCATTATATTTACATTTAAAGTTTGAAAACTCTACAAAAGCATTATTTAAATCCTCAAAAGAAATATTTTCTAAAGAAAGACTACTAAAACCTGGAGTATCGCTTATAAAGAAGCCATCTTCTTTATATAAAGTAACCATTCTTGTTGTATGTTTACCTCTTCCTAAAACTTTACTTATTTCATTAGTTTCAAGATTTAACTTATCATCAATCTTATTAATAAATGTAGATTTACCAGCACCTGTTTGTCCACATAAAACAACTATTTTATTTTGAATAATTTCTTTGAATTTTGTAGTTTCTGTATTGTCCACTACATCATAATATTTTTCATAATACTTTCTAATATTTAAAAAATTTTTCTTTTCATCTTCATTTAGTAAATCAGTTTTTGTAAAACAAATTAATGGTTTAATTTTATTTTTATGAATTACTGTAAGAAGTTTATCAAGTAAATTTAAATCTAAATCAGGTTCTTTAGTACTTGTAATTACAACAGCAATATCAACATTAGCAATCATTGGTCTTAATAAAAAGTTTTTTCTTTCAAGTATCTTTTCTATTTGTAAAGTATTTTCATTAAATAATACATTATCTCCGACTAGAGGAGTAATTTTATCATTACGGAATTTTCCCCTAGCGGAGCATATGTACTCTTTATCATTTGCTAAAACTTTAAATCTATTAGAGTTTATATTAACTATAAGTCCGTTTAACATAAACCTTCTTCTTTACAAGTTTTATTATCTGAACTACTTCCTGATGAACTAACATCTATTTTAATTGTAAATGAGGCATTTTCAGTTACTTTAGTTCCTGCTGCTCTATTTTGAGTAATTATCTTATAATCAGAGTATTCATTTGCATTTTCACTTGTTATAGAAATAGTTTTACTATCTTTATCAATAAATTTTAATTTTAATTTATATTCATTTGCAAAATCAATTATATCACTTACACTATAAGTTCCATCAGTAAAATTAGGATATAGATTTTTAATATCTGGAATATATAAAGTTATATTATCACCTTTAGAAAGATGTTCTCCTTTTTTAATAGATTGATCCATAATTATATTTGTTTCATAATCTTCATCTGTATCAACTTCCATTTCCTTCTTTTCAATAATAACATTGATTCCATAAGCCTCAAGTTTACCTTTAACCTCAAGATAATTTTTACCTGTATAATCTTCGACTTCAACTGATTTACTTCCTGTTGAAACATATAAAGTTATTTCATAACCTTTTTTATGTTTAGTTCCTCCGGATGGTGAAGTTGAAATTATTTTTCCTTCATCTATTACAGTCGAGGATTTTTCAATTTGTTTTGGTGAAACAGTAAATCCTTCCTCTTGTAAAGTTTCAATTGCTTTAACAACAGTCATATTTGATACATCAGGCACAGTAACTTGAGCCTTTTTAGTTAATTTAGGAAGTAGTACTACTATACTTGTAATAAGTACAACAATTCCTGTAAATATTGATAGTAAAATTACTATCGATTTATTTTGATTTTTATTAATATCCTTTTGGGTTATACGCTTTGCTATAATCTCATCACTTTCCTTCTTTGTAAGATTTTCATTTTTTAGTTTTAACATCTTTCCATCATCTAAATCAATTTCTGGATATTTTAAACTAATTTTAATTTCATTTTTTCTTGATTCATCTAAACATGTTAATAAATCATCATGCATTTCTCTAGCATCAGCATACCTATTTTTAGGATTTTTTGCTGTTGCTCTTAAAATAATATTTTCAATTGACTGTGGAATATCAGGTATTTCTTTTCTAATACTTGGCATTGGTTCTTTAAGCTGTTTTAACGCAATTTCTACTGCTGTTTCTCCACGAAACGGAAGTTTACCAGTAAGAAGTTCATACATAAGTATTCCTAGTGAATATATATCACTTTGAAGTGTTGCGCCTTTACCCGATGCTCCCTCCGGAGGTAAATAATGCACTGAACCCATAACTGAATTTGTTTGGGTAAGCTGCGTTGAATTCATTGCAAGGGCAATACCAAAATCAGTTAATTTTACAAGCCCATTATCAAGTATCATTATATTTTGTGGCTTTATATCGCGGTGGATTATATAACTATCATGAGCCACCGTAAGTCCACTTGTAACCTGAATCATAATATCTACAACCTCAGGAATAGTAAGTTTGCCTCTTTTTTTAAGAAGACCTTTTAAATGTTTTCCCTCAACATACTCCATTACAATATAATATTCACCATTATCTTCGCCGACATCATAAACCTCAACAATATTTGGATGGGATAGACTTGATGCTTGTAAAGCCTCTCTTTGGAAACGTCTAACAAACTTTTCATCATTTGCAAGATCTCCTCTTAAAACTTTAACTGCAACATTTCTTTCCAGTATTGTATCATAAGCAAGGTAAACATTAGCCATTCCACCTTCGCCTATAGATTTTATTATTTGATATCGGTCAGAAATTTTTTGACCTTTTGCTATCACTAATTATCACCTTCGTCCTTTTCAAGATAAGCAATTGACACATTGTCAAAGCCTCCTCTTGCATTACATTTTTGAATTAATTTAACCACTTTTTCTTCTGCATCTAAATTTTCATCAATTAATACTTTTTCTATTTGGTCATCAGCAAGCATTGTTGTAAGACCATCAGAACATAACATTATTCCCTCATTATTCATATCTACATCAAATATGTCCATTTGCACTTTTTCTGTTGCGCCAAGAGCACGCATAAGTACGTTTTTCTTTGGATGATATTTCGCTTCTTCTTCAGTTAGATTACCAGCCTCCACTAAAAGATTAACTAAAGTATGATCCTTTGTTACCTTATGAAGCTTTTTATTTTTCATAACATATCCCGAAGAATCTCCTATATTACCAAAGATTAAGAAATCCTTAGTTTGAATTGCCACTACTAAAGTAGAACCCATTCCTAATGAATCAGAATGTTCTACTGTATAATCTAATATATTTTTATTAATTTCACTTACATTATCATTAAGCCAATTTACTGCATCATATTTTGTACCAATACTTGCTATTTCAGTAAATCTTTTACCAAGATGAGTTATTGCTATCATCGAAGCAACTTCACCTTTACGATGTCCACCCATACCATCAGCCACCATCAAAAGATATTCATTACTTTTATTTTTAAGTATTGTAACACTATCTTCATTGTGACCGCGTACTTTGCCTGCATCAGTTAAATAAAATGTTTTCATTTCATCACCTATCTTCATAAAAATTATACCATTATTTAGTTAATTTATCTATACTTCTTTACTACGAAGTTGTCCACATGCAGCGGAAATTTTATTTCCAAACTTTCTACGCACTGTAACATCTATTCCATTTTTCTTCAAAATATCATAAAATTCATTAATTTTTTTACTTTCTTTAAAATCAATATTTTTTGTTTCATTATAATTTATTAAATTTACATAAGCATTTTTACCCTTAATTAAATTTGCAAGTTCTATGGCATTTTCTTTTGAATCATTAATTCCAGATAATAAAACATATTCAAAAGTTATTCTACGAAGTGTTTTTTCATAGTAATAATCAAGAGCATCCATAAGTTCAGTTAAACTATATGCTTTACTAATTGGCATTATTTCATTTCTTATTTTATCATTTGGTGCATGAAGTGATATTGCTAAATTAACTTGCAGGTCAAGTGATGCAAACTCTTTTATTTTAGGAACTATTCCACATGTAGAAACAGTTATATGTCTTGCACCAATATTAAGTGCTTTTTGGTCATTTATAATTCTTATAAAATTTATTACATTATCATAATTATCAAAAGGTTCACCAATACCCATTATTACACAGCTATCTATTCTTTGATTTATATATTTTGATATTAATATAATCTGCTGCACCATTTCATAAGTTTCAAGATTTCTAATTTTTTTAAGTCTTCCACTTTCACAAAATTTGCATCCCATATTACAGCCAACTTGAGAGGAAACGCATACACTTAATCCATAATTATGCATCATTAAAACTGCTTCAATTTTTTGACCATCTTCAAGAGCAAATAAGAATTTTTTTACATCAGTATCTTCCTCAACTTTAATTATTTTAATAAAATCAGTAGTAAAATTATTTTTTAAATATTCAATATTTTCTTTTTTAATATTTGTAAATTCATCAAAGTTATAAACTTTTTTATCATATAGCCAATCAAAAACTTGTGATGCCATAAATTTTTTCTTACCATCACTTTCAAATTTTTTAATTAAATCATTTTTTGTAAAACTAAATATATTTTCCATACAAGAAAATTGTACTAAATTTTTAGTACAATGTCTATTATTTTGCCTTATATTTTTTTAAATAATATTAATTAGCAATTAATTTATACGGATTTTCACTGGTACCATCGCCTTCGACTAAAGCGGTTTTAATTATTGTAATTACCGGTCTTACACTTCTTAAAAATGAACCAGATATGTCATCTAAAACCTTTCCTTTTGAGGATAAGGCAAAAGGATAATATACACCATTAACTATTTTAGAACTGCTCATTAAAAATGAATCTGACTCAGTATTTTCATTATAAAGGTAAAATGAAGTATTTTCATCATTTGGATTTGCTCCGGCAAAAAGAGCTTCATCCACTGTTAAAAGTGCTACTTTACTAGAAACTTTTTCACTTAAACAGATAAACGAAGGAATATAATCTTCCATAACTCTAGTATGAGCATAAAAAACATCATCATTTAATAAAACATCATTACAATATTTTTGCGTGGCTAGAAATGATGTATAATCTCCAAGATTAATATCAATCCAAGAATCTAAATATGCTTTTACAACCGAATCTTTATAACTATATTTTTCATTAGAGTCAATATATTTTTTTAATTCTCCGGTATCACCAGCAAGCACAAGTCTTACACTACCATCGCCATTTATCCTAACAATTTTAAAATTTAAATTATTTATACTAACATTATTATTTTGAACATTGCCTCTGAAATAATAGGTTGCACCATAATCATCCACAGTTTTAATTAATCCTTCATCCTCAGTGGCAATTTCTTTACCCACTGCTGTCTTACTTTCACTTTTTATTTCATTATTTTTAAGTATGCTTTCTGCAAAACTATTATCATTAAGAGCCTCTTGTTCACAGTTAAGTTCAAGGCTAGCAACACTATCGGAATTATTTGTAAACGTTAATTCATAATCGTGTATTTCACCTTTTTTAATTAGTATATAACTTGATATTATCTCATTATGTTTAGGCAAATCATCACTTACATTTATTAAAGCATTATCTGTTAAAGTATAAGTAACACCTGTTGTATTTTTAGGATTAACAAATTCAATATAATAATATATATCTTCATCACCATTATTTATTACCGTAATTTTAGTTTTGAATTCTTTATCAATATTAACTTTTTTTCCATTATGAAAATTAATTGATAAATCTCCAGTTATTTTTATATCTCCATCACTTGAACGTACTTTTTTATAAACAAAATAAAATGCAAATAATACTATTGATATTATTAAAAGCATCATTATAAATCCAAGTGCACTTTTAAATCTTGCTCTCATTTACTTCATCCTTACTAACTAAAGTATATCATTTAATTAAAAAAAACAAAAGATAATTTGTTAAAAATCTTTTGCTTTATCTAACTTTTGGCTTAACTATTTCAAGTGTCCTAATAAGTTCATAATTACAATTAACAGTTTTAGGTAAAGTATCTAATTTATCAATTCTATTTAAATAGCCTACTTTATGTGACCAAGAACCATCACTATTTTGTCTTAAAAAATGAAAATCATTAAATGATAAATAAAATGCTATTTTATAGCCATTATGACAATTAGGTAAATCTACAGAAGTTTCATAAAAATCGATATTAAGTTCTTCGAAATCTTTTGCAAGGCCATATAAATATTTTTCGGGTGTTCCCTTATAAATTAAATTTTTACTTAAATAACCAACATTTAAACCTAACTGTAAAATTACATTAGATATACCTTCTGGATTAAAAATATCAAGAGCATATGAATAACAATTACCATTTACATACCTTTTTGCATCATCATTAAAACTAGGATTATTTGAACTAACTAGTATAAGTAATTTAATATATTCTTTATAAAGTTCAAAATACTTTGGACTATCCATAGGTATTTTTGATATTTCATTATAAAGTCCATATATTTTATCATATATTTCTTTCATAGTTCCCCCTTAACTACGAAAATTATACCATATTTACTCTAAAAACTCAAATTTGCACTCAAAAAAGTCAAGTTATCGACCACTTTTAGGGTATAAAGTATCAAAATTGGTCGATAACTACTATTTTTCATAAAAAAATCTAGGTTTCCCTAGACTTAATTATAAATTTTCATTATTATTTATGAAATCAATCAAGTTATAATGTTTTATACCATCTTTATGTTGAAGCAAATGATCCATTGTAAAAAGTACTCGAGGATACATATCTTTAATTTCGTAAAAAGGTCTAAATTCTCTATCTTCAACATTTTTATCACTAATGTCTTTTGAAACTTGAATATAATAGTAATCATCAAAATCTTTTCTAGCAATAAAATCACATTCTAACTTACCAATATAACCTACGCTTAATAAGTAGCCTTTTGTTTTAAGATATGAATATATAACATTTTCTAAAACTGGACCATAGTTAATTCTATTATCTGTATTAAGTGCAAAATAAATACTTAAATCCGCTAAATAATATTTTTTTTCGCCTTTTAATACTTTTTTAGATTTAATATCAAATAACTCACATCCATAAATTATTTTTGCTTTTTCTAATATATCAATGTACTTTTTTATAGTTCTTCGATCAACATTTATCTTTTCACTATCTTTTAAATATTTGTATATGCTATTTACAGATATAACCGCTCCAAAGTTATTAATAACAAATTTTTGAATTATTTCAAATAGGTTTGTATCTTTAATTTTATTATTCGTTTTAATATCTTTATCAAATATTTGATTTATAACACTAGTTGTATAAACCATTTTATCTTCAATATTATCATAATATAATGATTTAGGAAAACCTCCACATCTAACAAATTCATCAAATTCTAAATATATATTAGAATTAACTGGTTTATTTAAAAGCTCTTTCATTTGAATATATTCATAAAAGTTTAAAGGAAGCATTTCTATAAGTATATGTCTACCAGTAAGTTTTGTGGCAAGTTCTCCAGAAAGAAGATATGAATTTGAACCAGTTAGAAATATTGAGATATTACCTTCCTCTCTATAAGAATTAATAACCTTTTCATAACCTTTAACATTTTGTACTTCATCTATAAATAAATATTTAAAATCCTTATCCGTAATTTTTGAATCAATAACTTTTTCTAGCTGTCTAGGCGTTACAATATCATTATATTCTTTTTTATCAAGTTCAATATAAATGATATCTTTATTTTGAATGCCTTCATCCTTTAATTCTAAAATTATTGATTTTAATAAATATGATTTACCGCATCTACGAATTCCAGTAATTACCTTAATCATATCATCTTTATAAAATCCTCTTATTTTTTTTAAATATTCCTCTCTTTTATATATTAATTCCATAACGCCTCCGACAATATTATTTTATCAAAAAATCATTAAAAAAGTCAAGTTATCGACCACTTTTAGGGTATAGTATATCAAAAATGGTCGATAACTACCATTTTTGATAAAAAAATCTAGGTTTCCCTAGACTTAATTATTTTTTACTTTTACCAAATAAACCTTTTTTAGTTTTTGTTTCTTTTTTAGGTTTTTCTTCAGAAGTATTTTCTGATTTAGAAAGAGCTTCTTTTCTTGATAGGTTTAATCTTCCTTTGTTATCATATCCAAGTGATTTAACAATTATTTCATCACCTACTGAAACTATATCAGATGGTTTTTCTACTCTTTTTGTATCAAGTTGAGAAACATGTACTAATCCTTCACAACCTGGCCAAAGTTCAACGAAAGCACCAAAATCTTCGACTTTAACTACTTTAGCATTATAGATTTTACCAGTTTCAACTTCTTTAGTAATATCCTCGATCATCTTTTTAGTTTTTTCAATAACTTCTTTATCCATATGATAAATAATTACTTTTCCATCATCATCAATATCTACTTTAACAGCATCTTTATCATTAACACTTTTTACATTTGATGATTCAAGAATAATTTTAGTAATCATTTCTCCACCCTTACCGATTACATCTTTAATCTTATCAGGGTTAATCATAAAGCTTTCAACTTTTGGAGCATATTTAGAAAGTTCTTTTCTTGGGCTTTCAATAGCAGTTGCCATTACATCAAGAATTTTCATTCTTGCTTTTTTAGCTTCCTCAAGGGCCTCTTTTAAAATAGCTTTAGTAACGCCTTTAATCTTAATATCCATTTGAAGAGCCGTAATACCTTCTTTTGTACCTGCAACTTTAAAGTCCATATCTCCCATATGATCCTCAAGGCCTTGAATATCTGTAAGTATTGTATATTTTTTACCATTAGATATTAGTCCCATTGCAATACCCGCTACTGGAGCCTTAATTGGAACTCCTGCTGCCATTAATGATAAACATCCAGCACATATTGTAGCTTGTGATGATGAACCATTACTTTCAAGAACTTCAGAAACAACTCTAACAGTATATGGGAATTCTTCTTCAGAAGGAATAACTTGAGCAAGCGCTCTTTCTCCTAAAGCGCCATGGCCTATTTCTCTTCTTCCTGGAGAACCATATCTTCCTATTTCACCAACACAGAAGTTAGGGAAATTATAATGAAGCATAAATCTTTTTGTATCTTCAATACCAAGTCCGTCAAGAATTTGATGATCTGAAAGTGGTCCAAGTGTTGTAGTTGCAAGAACTTGAGTTTCTCCTCTTTGGAATAGTCCTGAACCATGTGTACGAGGAAGAAGGTCAATTTCAGCTTCAAGAGGTCTAATTTCATCCATCTTTCTACCATCTGGTCTAATATGTTTTTCAATAATTAATCTTCTTACTTCATTTCCTTCAATTAAACCAACTACTTTAGCTACATCTTTCATCTTGCTAGCAAAATCTTCATCTTCAGCATAAACTTCTTCGAAATGAGCAATAGTATTTGCTTTAACTTCATCAATCTTAGCATATTTTTCAAGTTTTTCTTTAATTTGTATTGCTGATAACATATCATCAGTTGCATACTCTCTAACAGCTTTTTCAACTTCAGCATCTATACTTGCAGGTTCAAGAACTACTTTTTCTTTACCTATTTCACTAATAATTTCATTTTGAAATTCACATAAAGTTTTAATATTTTCGTGTGCAAACATTAAAGCCTCAAGCATAGTTTTTTCAGGAAGTTCTTTACAGCCAGCCTCTACCATACATATTGCATCGTGAGTTCCGGCAACAGTTAATGCAAGTTTACTTTTTTCAGCTTCAGCTGTAGTAGGATTAATAATAAACTTACCTTTTTCGTCCATTCCTACCATAACACCGGCAACTGGGCCATCAAATGGAATATCAGATATTCCAAGACATAGTGATGAGCCAAACATTGCAGCCATCTCTGGACTATTATCTTGATCTACAGAAAGTACTGTATTGATAACTTGAATTTCATTACGTAAATTTTCATCAAACATAGGTCTAATTGGTCTATCAATTAATCTTGCTGCAAGTGTAGCTGAATCTGTAGGTCTACCCTCTCTTTTAATAAATCCACCAGGAATCTTACCTACTGAATATAGTTTTTCCTGATATAATACTTGAAGTGGAAAGAAATCTTGAGTAACTGGAGTTTTACCCATTACGCATACTGATAGTACAACAGTATCGCCATATCTTACTAATACAGAACCATTAGTTTGTTTAGCAAGCTGACCAGTTTCAACAATTAAATCTCTTCCCAAAAAATTTAATTTAAATTCTTTTTTCATTTTTTACCACCTTTCTACTAAAAAAAAGAACACTAAAAAATTTAGTGCCTATTTTCTTAAATTTAATTTTTTAATTACTTCACGATATGATTTAACATCATTATTCTTTAAGTATTCAAGTAATTTTTTTCTTCTACCAACTTTAATTAAAAGTCCTCTTTTAGAATG